>FWWL01002665.1_pt1 | contig 35576 bp, 45 predicted proteins | sample 2228331 | NCBI WGS metagenome assembly FWWL01 (sample SAMEA103939775, study PRJEB20133) | metagenome
GGGCTCGGGGGGGCGCACGGCCCGGATGTCGGCCGCCACCTGGCCCACCCGCTGTTTGTCACATCCCCGCACCACGATCTGGGTGGTGCCTTCCACTTGCACCTCCACGTCTGGGGGCGGCTCTATCTCCACGGGGTGGGAGTAGCCCACGCTGAGGACCAGCTTGCGTCCCTGCATCTGGGCCCGGTACCCCACCCCCACCAGCTCCAGCCTCTTCTCGAACCCTTGGGAGACGCCCAGCACCATGTTGTGGATGAGGGCGCGGGTGAGGCCGTGCAGGGCCCGCAGGCGGGGATGGTCGCCGTTTCGGCGCACTATCACCTGGCTGTCCTCCACCCGCACCTCCAGGGCGGGGTCGAACTGCCAGGACAGCTCCCCCTTGGGGCCGCGCACGGTGATGTGGTTTCCCTCCACCTGCACCTGCACCCCTGGCGGTATGGGCACCGGCTTGCGTCCTATGCGAGACATGGCCTCTCACCTACCAGACGTAGCATAGGACTTCGCCCCCCAGGCGACGGCGCCAGGCCTCTTGCCCCGTCATCACCCCCTGGGGGGTGGAGAGGATGGCGATGCCCAGGCCGCCATAGACGCGGGGGATCTGGTTGCGCTTGACGTAGACCCGTAGCCCAGGCTTGCTCACCCGCTGGAGGCCGGTGATGAGGGGCTCCCCCTTCTCGGTGTAGGCCAGGTGGATGCGGATGGTCTTCTTGGGCCCCTCCTCCCGCACCTCGTAGCCCCTTATGAACCCCTCTCGCTTGAGGATGCGGGCGATCTCCAGCTTGAGGCGAGAGGCGGGCACGTCCACATAGTCGTGCCTGGCCATCACCGCGTTGCGGATGCGGGCCAGCATGTCCGCGATGGGATCACTCATCATGGCCAGCATCACCAGCTCGCCTTCTGCACCCCGGGCAGCTGCCCCTCGTGGGCCAGGCGGCGGAAGCAGATGCGGCATAGGCCGAACATGCGTATGTACCCCCGGGGCCGGCCGCACAGGCGGCAGCGGTTGCGGTGGCGCACCTTGAACTTGGGCTCCTTCAGGAAGGTCTTGACGTAAAGGGCCTTCCTGGTCATCCTATCGCCTCCTGGCAAAGGGCATGCCCAAAAGCTCCAGGAGCCTCTTCCCCTCCTCGTCGGTGCGGGCGGTGGTGATGATGTTCACCTGCAGGCCCCGCACCTTGTCGATCTTGTCGTAGTCGATCTCGGGGAAGATGATCTGCTCCCGGATGCCCAGGGAGTAGTTGCCCCGCCCGTCGAAGGAGTCGGTGGGCACCCCTTGGAAGTCACGGATGCGGGGGAGGGCGGCGTTGATGAGGCGGTCCAAAAACTCCCACATGCGGTGGCCGCGCAGGGTGACCATGACCCCGATGGGCATCCCCTTGCGCACCTTGAAGGCGGCGATGGACTTCTTGGCCCTGGTGATGACGGGCCTCTGGCCGGTGATGAGGGCGATGTCGTTGACGGCCGCCTCCACCGCCTTGGGGTTCTGCACGGCCTCCCCCAGCCCCACGTTCACGCATATCTTCACCAGGCAGGGCACCTCCATCACGTTGCGGTACCCGAACTCCCGCATGAGGGTGGGCACCACCTGCTCCCGGTATAGCTGTTTGAGCCTGGGCACGTAGCCGTCCTGCATGGCCTCAATCGATGTTGGCATGGCACTTTTTACAATAGCGGACTTTGCGCCCGTCCTCCAGGCGGCGGAACCCTACACGGGTGGCCTTCTGGCAGGCGGGGCAGATGAGCTTGACCTTGGACCAGTGGATGGGGGACTCCCGCTCCACGATGCCTCCGGGGCGGTTGGGGAGGCTGCGCAGGTGGCGCTTGACCACGTTTACCCCCTCCACCACGATGCGCTGCTCGCGGGGCTTGACCTGGCGCACCACCCCTACCTTGCCCCGGTCGCGCCCGCGGATGACCAGGACGCGGTCCTCGCGCTTGATCTTCTGGGCCATGGGCTATACCACCTCCGGGGCTAGGGAGATGATCTTCATGAACCCCTTCTCCCGCAGCTCACGGGCCACGGGCCCGAACACGCGGGTGCCCCTGGGGTTGCGCAGGTCGTGGGAGAGGATGACGGCGGCGTTGTCATCGAACTTGATGTAGGTGCCGTCGCGGCGGCGGGTGGTCTTGGCCACCCTTACTATTACTGCCCGCACCACGTCCCCCTTCTTTATAGGGGCGTTGGGGACGGCGTCTTTGACGGAGGCCACGATGATGTCCCCCAGCCCGGCGTACTTCTTGGCCGAGCCCCCTAGGACGCGGAAGCACATGATCTCTCTGGCCCCCGAGTTATCGGCCACCTTGAGGCGGGTGTAGTTCTGGATCATGGCCTTTCACCTTCCTGGCGGGCCTCTTCCCTCTCCCCCAGGAGCTCTAGGTCCACCGCCTCGGCCGGCACCTCCACCTGCTCTGCGCGCTTTAGGATCTCCACCACCCGCCAGCGCTTGGTCTTGGACAGGGGCCTGGTCTCCACGATGCGCACCCGGTCCCCCACGCGGCAGGCGTTCTCCTCGTCGTGGACCTTGTACTTCTTGACCTTGCGGATGGTCTTTTTGTACAGGGGGTGGCGGGCGAGGCGCTCCACGGCCACCACCACCGTCTTCTGCATCTTGTCGCTCACCACCACCCCTTCCAGGACCTTGCGGCGTCCGTAGGGCGCGTTCTGGGCCATGGTTAGCTTGCCCCCTCGCGGGCCAGCTGGCGGGCCCGCTCCTCGGTCTTGAGGCGGGCCAGGTGGCGCTGCAGCTTCCAGACCTGGCGATGGTCCTGGAGCTGGCGCGTCTCCCGTTGGAGGCGGAGCTGGAAGAGGCGGCGGTAGGTCTCCTCTATCTCCTCCTTCAGCTCCTGGTGGGAGAGGCGCCGGATCTGATCCATGGTCATGATATAGCGGGGCATGGCTCAGGCCACCTCCCTTTTGACCACCCGGCAGGGGATGGGGAGCTTGTGGGCGGCCTGGGTGAGGGCCTCGCGGGCCACCTCCTCCCGCACCCCGGCCACTTCGAACAGGATGCGGCCAGGCCGGACCACCGCCGCCCAGGACTCCACGGGCCCCTTGCCGCCGCCCATGCGGGTCTCCAGGGGCTTTTTGGTAATGGGCTTATCGGGGAAGACGCGGATCCACATCTTCCCTCCGCGGCGCACGGCGCGGACGATGACGCGGCGGGCGGCCTCGATCTGGCGAGCGGAGAGCCAGCAGGCCCCCAGGGCCTGCAGGCCGTATTCCCCAAAGGCCACCCGGTTGCCAGAGTTGGCCCGCCCCTTAAGGCGGCCCCGCTGTTGCTTGCGGTACTTAACCCTCCTGGGCTGAAGCATCGCCGCTCACCTCCGTGGCCGCCTCCAAGGCCTCCATGGGGGCCTCCTCGGCCCGCTCCTCCCGCGCGGGGAGGACGTCCCCTTAGATCGGCCAGACCTTGACCCCAATGACCCCTTGGGGGGTGCGGGCCTCGGCGAACCCGTAGTCGATGTCCGCCCGCAGGGTGTGGAGGGGGACGCGGCCCACCAGCTCCACGGCCCGCCGGCTCATCTCCGCCCCCCCAAGGCGACCGGCCACCCTGATCTTTATCCCTTGGGCGCCTCGCTGCATGGCCCGGGCCACGGCCTGCTTCATGGCCCGCCGGTGGGAGATGCGGCGCTCGATCTGGCTGGCGATGGTCTGGGCCACCAGGCGGGCGTCCAGCTCGGGCACCGGTTCCTCTTGAATGTTGACCCGCACCCGCTTGCCCGTCAGCTCCTCCAGGCGGGAGCGGATCTCGTCCACCCGTTGCCCGCCGCGGCCGATGACGATGCCCGGGCGGGCGGTGCGGATGGTGACCGTCACCTGGTTGGCGTTGCGCTCGATCTCCACGCGGGAGATGGCGGCGTCAGGGAGGGTGTCCAAGATGGTGCGCCGGATGGCCAGGTCCTCGTGTAAAAGCTCGGTGTAGGTGCCCTTGCGGTCCACGAACCACTTGCTCTGCCAGTCGTAGATGACCCCGATGCGCAGGCCGATGGGATGGACCTTGTGCCCCATGCTCTACACCTCGTCCACCACGATGGTGATGTTGGCCCGGCGGCGCTGGATGATATCCGCCCGCCCTCGTGCCCGGGGGTTGAGGCGCTTGAAGCGGATGCCGTCCCCCACCCAGCAGGCCACTACCCGCAGGCGGCGGGGGTCCATATGGTAGTTGTTCTCGGCGTTGGCCGCCGCTGAGCGCACGGCCTTGGCCACGATCCTGGCCTTGGGGGAGGTCATGAACCGCAAGATGGTCAGGGCCTCGTCCACCCGCCGGCCCCGGATCTCGTCCAGGATGAGGCGGGCCTTTTTGGGGGAGATGGGGGCGTTGCGGACGAAGGCCTTGACCTGCATGGCTACTTCTTCTTCATGCGGGCGATCTGGGCCGTCTTGCCGCTGTGGCCGCGGAAGGTGCGGGTGGGGGCAAACTCCCCCAGCTTGTGGCCCACCATGTTCTCGGTGATGTAGATGGGCACGTGCCGCCGCCCATCGTGCACGGCGATGGTCAGGCCCACCATCTCCGGCACGATGGTGGAGCGGCGGGACCAGGTCTTGATCACCACCCGCTGGCCCGACTGGCGGGCCCTCCTCACCTTCTCCATGAGCTTGGGGTCCACGTACGGCCCCTTCTTGCGCGACCGGGACAAGGCTTGTTCACCCCCTATTGCTCATAGCGGCGGCGCACGATGTACTGGTCGGTGTCCTGGCGGCGGCGGGTGCGCACCCCTAGGGCCGGCTTGCCCCACGGCGTCTTGGGGTGGGGGAGGCCGATGGGGGCCCGCCCCTCGCCCCCACCGTGGGGGTGGTCGCGGGGGGTCATGGACGAGCCACGCACCGCCGGGCGCCAGCCCAGGAGGCGACGGCGCCCCGCCTTGCCCAGGCGGATCTGGTCGTGCTCCACGTTGCCCACCTGGCCCACGGTGGCCATGCATTCCCCCAATATCCGCCGCACCTCCCCTGAGGGGAGGCGGACCAGCACATAGCGCTCCTCCCGCCCCAGGACCTGGGCCGCGGCCCCAGCGCTGCGCACCAGCTGCCCCCCCTTGCCCTTATGGACCTCGATGTTGTGGACAAGGGTGCCCACCGGGATCTCCCGCAGGGGGAGGGCGTTGCCCGGCTTGACCTCCGCCCCTGGCCCAGCCATCACCGTCTCCCCCACCGCCAGGCCCAGGGGGCAGAGGATGTAGCGCCTCTCCCCATCGGCGTATTGGACGAGGGCGATGCGGGCCGAGCGGTTGGGGTCGTACTCGATGGCCACCACCTTGCCCGGCACCCCCCACTTGTCCCGCCGGAAGTCGATGATGCGGATGCGGCGCTTGGCCCCCCCGCCCCGGTGGCGGACGGTGATCTTGCCCTGGTTGTTGCGGCCCCCCGTGCGCTTCTTGGGGATGGTGAGGGACTTCTCCGGCTCCTTCTTGGTGATCTCCTCAAAGGTGTAGCCGGTGGCCTTGCGCCTTCCCGGGGAGGTGGGCTTGTAGACCTTGATGCCCATGGCTCTCACACGCCCTCAAACAGCTCGATGCGGTGCCCTTCGGCCAGGGTGACGATGGCCTTCTTCCACCGTCGGCCAGGCAGGAGGTGGCCGGTGCGGGTGCGGCGGGCCCTCTTCTGGAGGTTGATGACGTTGACCTTGGTCACCTTGACCCCAAAGACCTTCTCCACCGCCTCCTTGATCTGGCTCTTGTTGGCCTGGGGGTGGACCTCGAACGCGTATTTGTTGAGCTCGGCCAGGCGGGTGGCCTTCTCGGTAATTAAGGGGCGGACGATGACCTGGGTAGGGTGCAGGGCCTTACTCACGGACGCCGCACCTCCTGAGGGCCCGTCTCCTCTCGGCCTCTTGCCCCCATAGCTCCTCGGCCTTGCGTACTGCGGCCTCGGTCATCACCACGTAGCGGTGGTGGAGGAGGTCCACCACATTCAGGTAGGCGGCGGGCAGGCACTTCTTCCTCTCCAGGTTGCGCAGGGAGAGGAAGACGTGGCGGTCGGGCTCCCCGGTGACCACCAGGGCCGAGCGGTCCACGCCCAAGTTCTGGAGGATTTGGGCCATCTTCTGGGTGCTGGGGCGCTCCAGTTCCAGCTTGTCCACCACGATGAGCTCACCATCGGCCACCTTGCCCGAGAGGGCGGAGCGGATGGCCAGGCGGCGCATCTTCTTGGGTAGGCGCTGGGAATAGTGGCGGGGCTTGGGGCCAAAGACCACCCCCCCATGTCGCCAGTGGGGGGCGCGGATGGAGCCCTGGCGGGCGCGGCCGGTGTACTTTTGCGGCCGCACCTTGCGGGTGCTCCCTTTCACCTCCCCGCGGGTCTTGGTGCTGGCCGTGCCCCGCCGCTGGTTGGCCCGCTGGGCCAGGTAGGCCTGGTGGAGGACGGCCTTGTTGGGCCGGATGCCAAATACGTAGTCCTCCACCTCTATGGTGCCCACCTGTTGGCCTTCGCTGTTCTTAACTGGCAGCAACACGGGCCTTGGCCCTCCTCTTCTTCAGCTCATGGGCGGACTTGGCGAACTTGATGTTGACCAGGCTCCCCTTGTGGCCGGGCACGGCCCCTTGTACCATCATGATGCCTTTGGCCGGGTCTACGTGCACCACCAGGAGGTTCTTGACCGTCACCTGCCGCGCCCCCATGTGTCCGGCCATGCGCAGGCCCTTGATGACCCGCCCAGGGTCGGTGCCGGCGCCGATGGAGCCCGGGGCCCGCCAGCGGTCGGACTGGCCGTGGCTTTTGGGGCCGCCGGCGAACCCGTGGCGCTTGACCACCCCGGCAAACCCCTTGCCCTTGGAGGTGCCGGTGATGTCCACCAGCTCGCCGGGCTGGAAGATCTCGCACCCCACCTTCTGGCCCACCTGCCACTGGTGGGGGTCTTCCACCCGGGACTCCCACAGGTAGCGGAAGTGGCCCAGCCCTCTCATGTGCCCCTGCAGGGGCTTGTTGAGCCTCTTCTTGAAGCCGTAGCCCAGCTGGACGGCGTTATAGCCGTCCCTCTCCACCGTCTTCACCTGGACCACGGTGGAGGGGAGGACCTCCAGGACGGTGACCGGGCAGGCCGTGCCGTCCGGGCGGAAGAGCTGGGTCATGCCCAACTTGCGACCAAGGATGCCTTCGATCTTCATAGCTTGATCTCGATGTCCACCCCCGCCGGCAGTTGTAGCCTCATGAGGGCGTCCACCGTCTTGGAGGTGGGGTCCAGGATGTCGATGAGCCGCTTATGAGTCCTTATCTCAAAGTGCTCGCGGGAGTCCTTGTCGATGTGGGGGGAGCGGAGGACGCAAAAGCGCCTGATCTCCGTGGGCAGAGGCACGGGGCCGGCCACCGCCGCCCCGGTGCGTTCGGCGGCCTCCACAATCATCTGGGCCGATTGGTCCAGGATGCGGTGGTCGTAGGCCTTGAGCTTGATGCGGATCTTCTGGCGGGCCATGCTCTCACCGCCTCACCGCCCTCCGCACGCGGCCGATGATGGCCTCGGCCACCTGCGGGGGCACCGGCTCGTAGTGGTGGAATTCCATGGTGTAGGTGGCCCGCCCCTGGGAGAGGGAGCGGAGGTCGGTGGCGTAGTTGAACAGCTCGGCTAGGGGCACCAGGGCGGTGATGAGGCGTAGGTGGCCCTGATGGTCCACCTGCGCCACATGGCCGCGGCGGGCGGTGATGTCCCCCAGGATGTCCCCGAAGAACTCCTCAGGGGTGGCGATCTCCAGCTTCATGATGGGCTCCAGGAGCACCGGCTCCCCCTGCTTAAGGGCCTCCTGCACGGCCAGGGCCCCAGCCATCTCAAAGGCCAAGTTGGAGGAGTCCACAGGGTGGTGCTGGCCGTCCACCAGGGTGACCTTGACATCGATGACCGGGTAGTGGGCCAGGACGCCGGACTCCAGGGCCTGACGGGCCCCCTTCTCCACGGCGGGGATGAACTCCTTGGGGATGACCCCGCCGACGGTCCGGTCCTCAAACTGGAAGCCGGCGCCGCGGGGCAGGGGCTCCACCTCCACCACCACCACCCCGTACTGGCCGCGGCCCCCCGTCTGGCGGATGAAGCGGCCCTCGGCCCGGGCGGGGCGGGTGATGGTCTCCTTGTAGGCCACCTCCGGCCGCCCCACGTGGGCCTCCACCCCAAACTCCCTCCTCATGCGGTCGACGATGATCTCCAGGTGCAGCTCCCCCATGCCGGCGATGATGGTCTGGCCCGTCTCCGGGTCGTAGCGGTGGTGGAAGGTGGGGTCCTCCTCGGACATGCGGGCCAGGGTCACCGCCAGCCGGTCTTGGTCGTCCTTGGTCTTGGGCTCGATGGCCACAGAGACCACCGGCTCAGGGAACTTGATGGGCTCCAGGAGGATGGGGGCCTCTTCGGCGCACAGGGTGTCGCCGGTGAAGGTGTTCTTGAGGCCCACGGTGGCAGCGATCATCCCCGCCGATACCTCGGGGATGTCCTCCCGTCGGTTGGCGTGCATGCGCATGATGCGTCCCATGCGCTCCCGCTGGCGGCGGTTGACGTTGTAGACGTTGGCCCCCTGGCGCAGGTGGCCGGAGTAGACGCGGAAGTAGACCAGCCGCCCCACGTAGGGGTCGGCCACCACCTTGAAGGCCAGGGCAGCGAAGGGCGCGTCGGGGCTGGGGTGGCGCTCTATCTCCTTCCCCGTGCGGGGATCAGTGCCCCGCACGGGCGGCAGGTCCGCCGGGGAGGGGAGGTAGTCCACGATGGCGTCCAGGAGGGGCTGGACCCCCTTGTTGCGCAGGGCGGCCCCGCACAGGACAGGGGTGATGAGGTAGGCGATGGTGGCCCGGCGGATGGCCTTCTTTATCTCCAGGGGGCTTAGGGGGTGGCCCTCCACGTAGCTCATGAGCACCTGGTCGTCCACCTCGGCCAGGGCCTCGATCATCTGCTCCCGCCGACGGCGGGCCTCCTCCCGCAGCTCGTAGGGGATGGGGGCCCGCTGGGGAGGGACGTTGGGGTCCTCGGAGAAGGTCCAGGCCACCTCCTCCACCAGGTCCACCACCCCTTGGAAGGAGTCCTCCGCCCCGATGGGGATCTGGAGGGCCAGGGGGCGGGCCCCTAGGCGTTGGCGGATCATCTCCACCGTGCGCCAGAAGTCGGCCCCTAGGCGGTCCATCTTGTTGACGAAGCAGATGCGAGGCACCTTGTAGCGGTCGGCCTGGCGCCAGACGGTCTCCGACTGGCTCTGGACGCCGTGCACCGCCTCAAACACCACCACTCCCCCGTCCAGGACGCGCAGGCTGCGCTCCACCTCCACGGTGAAGTCCACGTGCCCTGGGGTATCTACGATGTTGATGACGTGGTCCCGCCAGGTGCAGGTGGTGGCGGCGGCGGTGATGGTGATGCCCCGCTCCTTCTCCTGGGGCAGGTAGTCCATGGTGGCCGTGCCTTCGTCCACCTCCCCCAGCTTGTAGGTGCGGCCGGTGAAGTAGAGGATGCGCTCGGTGATGGTGGTCTTGCCGGCGTCGATGTGGGCGATGATGCCTATATTGCGCAGCCGCTCGATGGGCACCTGTTCCATCACCACTCCCTCACGCCCCTCACCAGCGGTAGTGGACGAAGGCCCGGTTGGCCTCGGCCATGCGGTGGAGGTCGTCGCGGCGCTTGACCGCCGCCCCCGTGCCCCGGTAGGCGTCTACGATCTCCGCCGCCAGTCGCTCGAACATGGGGCGGCCCTTGCGGGCGCGGGCGGCGTCCCTTATCCAGCGCATGGCCAGGGAGAGCTGGCGCTCGGGCCGCACCTCCATGGGGATCTGGTAGGTGGCCCCGCCCACGCGGCGGGGGCGCACCTCCAGCACGGGCATGCAGTTGCGCACCGCCTGCTCGAAGACCTTGAGGGGGTCCTCCCCGGTGCGGCCCCGCACCAGGTCCAGGGCCTTGTAGACGATCTTCTCCGCCTTGCCCTTCTTGCCCTTCCACATGATGTGGTTGATCATCTTCTGCACCCAGACGCTGCCGTACTTGGGGTCGGGCGGTATATCACGCTTGACCACGCGTCCCTGGCGTCTGGGCATGGCCAACCCACCTCACTTCTGGGGGCGGCGGGCCCCGTACTTGCTACGCTGCTGACGCCGCCCCGTCACCCCTGCGCAGTCCAGGGCCCCCCGCACGATGTGATAGCGGACGCCGGGGAGGTCCTTCACCCTTCCCCCCCGCACCAGGACGATGGAGTGCTCCTGCAGGTTGTGCCCCTCGCCGGGGATGTAGGTCGTGACCTCGATGCCGTTGGTCAGGCGCACCTTGGCGATCTTGCGTAGGGCGGAGTTGGGCTTTTTAGGGGTCATGGTGCGCACCGCGGTGCAGACCCCCCTCCTCTGGGGGGCGGGCACCACCCGCAGCTCCTTTCGGAGGGCGTTGAAATGGTACAGGAGGGCGGGGGCCTTGGACTTCTTCTTCAGGGGCCGCCGCCCCTTGCGCACCAACTGGTTTATGGTCGGCATATCCTTCCCCCTGGTGCTGGTCAAAATAAATGGCCGAGAGGCCGGTCCTTTAGGGGCCCTCGGCGCGCCCCTTTGCTACAAGCGACGCCAAAATTTTAGTTTAGGGGCCCGCCCCTAGGTTGTCAACGCGGGCAAAAATATATGGAGCGGAAGACGGGATTCGAACCCGCGACCTCCTCCTTGGCAAGGAGGCGCGCTACCGCTGCGCCACTTCCGCTCCTGGCCTCTGGTGCCGAGGGCGGGATTTGAACCCGCACGCCCTTGCGGGCACCGCCCCCTCAAGGCGGCGCGTCTGCCTATTCCGCCACCTCGGCACGGGCGGCCACACCATATTAAAGCACAACGGCCCCCCGCCCTGTCAATCCCCTTGCGGGAGGAGGACGGTGAAGGTGGTGCCCTCCCCGGGGCGGCTCTTGGCCCAAATGCGGCCCCCGTGGGCCTCCACGATGGCCTTGGCGATGGCCAGGCCCAGGCCGGTGCCGTCCTCCTCCCCGCGGGTGCGGGCCCGGTCCCCCCGGTAGAAGCGGTCGAAGATGTGGGGCAGGTCCTGCGGGTCGATGCCCACCCCTGTATCGGAGACCTCCAGGTGGGCCTGGGGCCCCTGGCGGCGGAGGCGCACCCGGACCTGGCCACCGGAGGGGGTGAATTTGATGGCGTTGTCCAGGAGGATGTGCAGGATCTCCCGCAGGCGGGCGGCGTCGGCCCATAGGGGCAAGGGGCCGGGGGCGGAGACTTCTAGGGCTAGGCCCTTCTCCTGGGCCCGGGGGGCCAGCTGGCGGGCCACGTCCTGGGCCAGATGGGCCAGGTCCACCTCCTCCTTGTGCAGGGGGAGGCGTCTGGCATCGGCCCGGGCGAGGGTCAGCAGCTGGGAGGTGAGGCGGGAGAGGCGGTCGCTCTCGGCCACGATGTCTTCCACTTCCTGTTGGTGGGCGGAGATGGGGTCTTGGGGGTGGCGGCGCAGGAGTTCGGCGCTGGCCCGGATGAGGGAGAGGGGGGTGCGCAGCTCATGGGAGGCATCGGCGATGAAGGCCCGCTGGCGATCCATGGCCTCCCTTATGGGGCGGAGGGCCAGCCCGGCCAAGAAATAGCCCCCCACCAGGGAGAGGGCGAGGGCGGCCACCCCCCCACCCACCAGGATGAAGAGGAGGTTGCGCAGGGCCGCCAGCTCGGGCCCAATGCTCCGCCCCACCAGGAGGACCAGGCGGCCGGCCTCGCTCACTGGCCCCAGATAGAGGCGTATCTGCTCCCCCTCCAGAGAGCGGACGGTCAGGAATTGGGGCCCTTGGGCTAGGGCCTTCTGCATCTCCTCGGCAGTGGGCAGGACGGTGGCGTCAGGGTTGCCGGTGGCGGCCAGGACCTGACCCGCGGGGCCCAGGAGGGCGTAGAAATAGGGGCTGATGCCCCCTTCGGGCCCCACCCTGATGCCCTGTAGAGGCTGTCGCCTCTCCCACAGCTCGTGGAGGCGGACGGTGAGGAGGGGGAGCTCCCTTTCGGCCCGGGTGCGCAGCTCGGCGTCCACCCCCGCAAGGACTAGGTGGCGGGCAGTCAGGTAGACGGTGGCCCCTAGCATGGCCAAGGCCAGGGCCATGGCCATGGCGAACCAGAGGGCCAGACGCCAGCGAGCGGAGGAGAACACCGTCTACTCCGAGATCATGTATCCGTGGCCCCGCACGGTGTGGATGAGGGGGCGGCCGTGCCCCTTGTCCACCTTGCGCCGCAAATAGGCGATGTACACGTCCACCAGGTTGGAATCGGGGGCGAAGTCGTAGCCCCAGACGTGGTCCAAGATCTGGGTGCGGGTGAGCACCCGTCCGGCGTTGCGCATGAGAAGCTCCAAGAGGGCGAACTCCCGCGGCGAAAGGTCTATCTCTCGCCCTCCCCGGCGGGCGCGACGGCGGCGAAGATCGAGCACCAGGTCACCCACTTGCAAGGCCCCGGGCTCCTGGGGCTGGACGCGGCGACGGGCCAGGGCCCGCAGGCGGGCCAGAAGCTCTTGAAAGGCGAAAGGCTTGGGCAAGTAGTCGTCGGCCCCGGCATCCAGGCCCCGCACCTTGTCCTCCACGCTGTCCAGGGCGGTGAGCATGAGGATGGGGGTGTCCACCTTGGCCCGGCGCAGGGCCTGGCAGACCTCCACCCCGTCCATGCCCGGCAGGAGGATGTCCAACACGATGACGTCGAACTCCTGCTCTAGCCCCAGGCGGAGGCCCTCGGGGCCGTCGTAGGCCACCTCCACCCGGTGTCCCTCCTCCTCCAGCACGCGGCGCACCAGTTGGGCCAGGCGCCGCTCGTCCTCCACCACCAGGACCCTCACGCCACCATTTTAGGCTCATGAGCATTAAAGGTTCATGAGAGGAGGGGGTCAGCTGTGCCCTTGGCTGGGACGCCAGCTGGGGTAGCCTCCGCCCATGTGAGAACTCTAAGTCCTCCTTAATGACCGTTTAATGGTGGGCCTCTACCATGGGTTGTGGAGACCCAAGGTGCGAGGAGGTGGCGCCATGAGAAGGTGGTTATTGGCGGTGGCCCTGGCGGCGATGGTGCTGGTGGGCTCCCTGGGCGCCTTGGCCGTGGCCTCGGCCCAGGACGAGTCCAGCAGCGTCTTCAGCTTCGGGGGCACGTTCCTGGAGAAGCTGGCCCAGCGCCTGGGCATCGGCCGCGACCAGCTGGTGCAGGCCATGCGCGACGCCGCCAACGACACCATCGACGAGGCGTTGCAGCAGGGCCGCATCACCCAGGACCAGGCCCAGCGGCTGCGCGACCGGGTGGCCCAGACCGAGCCCGGCTTCCCCTGGGGCTGGCACAAGGGGCGCTGGGGCTGGCACAAGGGACACTGGGGCCTCAAGGGGGTGGTCCTACAGGCAGCGGCCCAGGCCCTCAACATGAGCACCGACGACCTGAAGGCGGAGCTGCGCCAGGGCAAGACCCTGGCCCAGGTAGCCCAGGAGAAGGGTATCAGCACCGACGACTTCAAGTCGCGGCTGCTCTCCCAGGTGGACCAGCAGCTGGCCCAGCTGGTGCAGCAGGGACGGCTGACCCAGCAACAGGCCGACCAGCTGAAGCAGTGGGTTCAGAACAACATAGACGCTATCATCAACGCCCCAGGCTTCCCCTGCCCGTGGCCTTGGGCCGTCCCCCAGCCCACCCCTGAGGCCCAGAGCACGGGCACCAGGGCCTGAGACAGCAGGTTCCCTCCTGCGGCGGGGGCGGGGTGTGGGCCCCGCTCCCGCCGCATAATGGGAAGAAAGGGCGCGGAGGAGGGCCATGAGAAGGCTGGTGCTTCTGATAGCGGTGGTGGTTCTGCTAGGCGTGGCGGCGGTGGGGGGAGGCGTCGCCTACTTCATCTCCCGTAGCGACCCGGTGGACCTGGTCACGGAAGCTCCCCCCTTGCCCGCCGACTCCACCCCCGTGGCGGCCCCAGGTACGGGAGCGCCCCTCTCACCAGGCGACTCTACCCCTGTGGCGGCCACAGATGAGGTGTTGCACTTCGTGGTCGTCTCGGAGCAGTCGGAGGCCAGCTATATCGCCCGCGAGAAGCTGGCCTTCCTGCCCACCACTTCCGAGGCGGTGGGCCGCACTAACGCCATCAGCGGCGACATCTATCTGACGCGACAGGGGCTGGCCCCCTCACCGCCCTCGGTGGTGCGTGTGGACCTGCGCACCCTACGCAGCGACGAGGCCCGCCGCGATAACTACGTGCGCAATAACACCCTGCAGGCCGATCGCTTCCCCTACGCCGAGTTCGTGATAGAGCGGGTGGAGGGGTTCCCCCTAAGCTACCAGGAGGGGGAGGAGGTGGCCCTGAAGGTGGTGGGGACCATGACCATCCGTGAGACCTCGCGGCCCCTGACCTTCGACGTGCGGGCCCGCTACGGCGGCGGCACCCTTACAGGGGTGGCCCACGCCACCTTCAGGCTCACGGACTTCGGCCTCTCGCCCCCCAACATCGCCGGCGTCGTGACGGTGGAGGACGAGATGCGCCTGCAGGTCGTGCTGATAGCCCGCCTGCAGCAGCCCTAGTACTTGGAGATGTTCATCTCCTGGATGCGGCCCTCCACCAGGTAGACCACCCGCTCGCAGATGTTGGTGGCCCGATCGGCGATGCGCTCCAGGTTGTGGGCCACCCACGTGAGCCAGGTGGCCCGCTGGATGGTGCGCGGGTCCTGCAGCATGAAGGTGAGCAGCTCGCGGTAGACCTGGTCGTAGAGGGCGTCCACCTCATCATCGCGGTCGCAGATAGCGCGGGCGGTGTGGACGTCGCGGCGGCGGAAGGAGTCCATAGCGTCCCGCAGCATGCCGATGGCCACCTGGGCCATGCGAGGGATATCGATGTAGGGCTTGAGGGGGGGCTCGTCGGCCAGAAGGATGGCCAGCTTGGCGATGCCCTCGGCGTGGTCTCCCATGCGCTCCAGGTCGACGATGATGTAGAGGATGGAGATGAGGGTGCGCAGGTCGCTGGCCATGGGCTGCTGGGTGGCGATGATCTCCAGGCAGCGCTCTTCGATGGCGTAGCGCTTCTCGTTGACCTTGAGGTCGTCGGCGATGATCTGGCGTGCCAGCTCCACGTCCCTCTCCTTGAGGGCGCGGATAGAGCGCTCGATGGCGCTGGCCACCATCTCGGCCAGGGCCATCATCTCTTCCTGCACCTCGGTGAGCTCCTGCTGAAGGAGGGTCCTAGTCACCTTTTCCACCTCCTGCCGCCTCCCGGCCAAGGGTGACTAACATAATGGGCCGCCGCCCCTGCCCTGTCAAGCCCACCCCCTAGCCGATGCGGCCGGTGATATAGGCCTCGGTGCGGGGGTCTTTGGGGTTGGTGAACACTTCCCGCGTGGGGCCGAACTCGATGAGCTGGCCTGCCCGGTCCTCGTCCATCATGAGCACCGCCGTGTAGTCGGAGACGCGGGCCGCCTGTTGCATGTTGTGGGTGACGATGATGATGGTATAACGCTGGGCCAGCTCCCGCATGAGGTCCTCGATCTTCAGGGTGGCGATGGGGTCGAGGGCGGAGCAGGGCTCGTCCATGAGGATGACCTCCGGCTCCACGGCGATGGCGCGGGCGATGCACAGGCGCTGTTGCTGGCCTCCTGAGAGCCTGAGGGCGTTCTGGCCCAGCTTGTCCTTTACCTCGTCCCACAGGGCGGCGGCCCGCAGGCTCCTCTCCACCACCTCCCGCAAGTTGCCCCGGTAGCCGTTGACCCGCAGGCCAAAGGCCACGTTCTCGAATATGGACTTGGGGAAGGGGTTAGGCTTCTGGAAGACCATGCCGATGCGGCTGCGCACCTCCACGGGGTCCACCCCCGGGGCGTAGATGTCTTGCCCCTCAAACAGCACCTTCCCCTCCACGCGGGCCCCCGGCACCAGCTCGTGCATGCGGTTGAGGCAGCGGATGAGGGTGCTCTTGCCGCAGCCGGAGGGGCCGATGATGGCCGTGATGCGGTGACGGGGCACAGAGAGGTAGATGTCCTTTATGGCCCGGAAGGACCCGTACCAGGCGCTGAGCCCCCGCACCTCGATGACCGGCTCCCCCTCCACCTGTAACCTCTCCACCTCCTGGGCTGGCAGGGGTGGAAGATACGACAGGACACGCCCGCTGCCTTCGCTCACCATTGTCGCCTCCTTTCTGCCCATATGCGCACGCCGATGGCCAGGGCGTTGAGGCCTAGGAGCATGGCCAGAAGGACGATAATGGCCGCCGCCGCCGCCTCGTGGAACCCAGGCTGGGGGCGGGAGACCCAGTTGTAGATCTGGATGGGGAGGACGGTGAAGGAGTCCATGGGCCCGCGGGGGTCGAAGGGGACGAACAGCAGGGCGCCGATGGTGATGAGGGGGGCCGTCTCCCCCAGGGCGCGAGAGAGGGCCAGGATGACCCCAGTCATGATGGAGGGGAGGGCGGCAGGTAACACCTGGTGCCATACCGTCTGCCAGCGGGTGGCCCCCAGGGCCAGGGAGGCCTCCCGGATGCCCTGGGGCACGGAGCGCAGGCCCTCCCGGGCGGCCACGATGACGATGGGTAGCACCACAAGGCTCAGGGTGAGGGCCCCGGCCAAAATGCTGCGCCCCAGGGCCACGGCCCGCACGAACGGGGCCAGGCCCAACAGCCCGTAGATGATGGAGGGCACCCCGGCCAAGTTGTTGATGTTGCCCTCCAGGAGGCGGGTGAGCCAGTGGCGGGGGGCGAACTCCTCCAGATAGATGGCTGCCGCCACCCCCACGGGCACGGCGATGAGAGCGGTGAGCCCTACCACCCACAGGGAGCCCAAAAGGGCGGCCCGGATGCCAGCCCGCTCTGGGAAGCGGGAGGCGTAACTGGTGAGGAAGTCCCACGACAGGCGGTCCAGGCCGTCGCGGGCCACCACCACCAACAGGAGGGTCAGGGCGGCCACCGCCAGGGCGGCAGCCAGGCGCACCAGGGAGGCCACCAGGGCCTCATGCGCCTGCCGCTCCAGGCGCTGCCACCTCCTCCTCGCCAGGGCTACGGGGGCCCTCATTCGTACACCTCTCGGAAGCGGTGCAAAAGCCACAGGGCGGCCACGTTCAGGACCAAGGTGGGCACAAACAGGGCCAGGCCAGCGGCGAAGATGGTCTGATATTCCAGGCCCCCCGCCTCTACATCCCCCAGGCTCACCTGCACGATATAGGCCGGCAGGGCTTGCATGGCCTCCAAGGGGTTCCAGGAGAGGTTGGGCATGTTGCCGGCGGCGATGGTCACGATCATGGTCTCCCCAATGGCCCGGGCCATAGCCAGGGCCAGGGCGGCCACCACCCCCGAGAGGGCCGCCGGCACCACCACCCGCAAGGTCACCTGGGCCCGGCTGGCCCCCAAGGCATAGGCCCCCTCCCGCAGGGCCTGGGGCACGGCCCGCATGGCGTCCTCCGCGAGGGAGGAGACATAGGGGATGAGGAGGAGGGCCATGGCCAAGGCAGCGGAAAGGGCGCTAAAGGGCGTGGCCTGGCCCAAGAACCGCTGTAGGATCTCGGGGGCGATGAAGGTGAGGGCGAAGTAGCCGAAGACCACCGTGGGGATGCCGGCCAGCACCTCCAGGGCCGGCTTGAGGAACCGCCGCACTGCCGGCGAGGCGTACTCGCTCAGATAGATGGCCGCCGCCAGGCCCACAGGGCCGGCCACAGCCATGGCCAGGGCGGCCATGAGGAAGGTGGCGTTGAGGACGGGCAGGATGCCGAAGTGCTTCTCCACGAACAGAGGCGTCCATCGCGTCTCGGTGAGGAACTCCAGGGGGGAGACCCGCCGGAAGAACCCCATCGCCTCCTCCACCAGGATGACCACGATGCCCAAGGTGGTGAATACGGAGGCCAGGGCACAGAAGAAGAGGAGGGCCAACACCGGCGCCTCCCGCAGACGCAGGAGGCGCCGGCGGCTCAGCCGGGGGGCTTGGGCAGTCACCCCTATCTCTCCCGCCGTAGCACGTCCTGGATGGTCAGCCCAGGCTCCACCCCCTGAAAGAGGGTGCCGGTGCGCCGCTCCTGCCAGCGTTGGCGCACCAGGCGGTAGGCCTCCTCCGGCAGGGGGATGTAGCCCACTTGGGGCACTAGCTCCTCCACGTGCTCCAGGTAGAAGTCCACGAAGGCCTGCACCTCCGGCCTCTGGGCGGCCCTAGTGCTCACGTAGATGAATAGGGGCCGGGAGAGGGGGCGGTAAGTGCCGTTGATGACGTTTTCCGGCGAGGGCTCCACGCACCCCTGGCCACTGTTGATGGCCAACGCCTTGAGGCGCCCCCTGTTCTCCAGGTAGTAGGCCAGGCCGAAGTAGCCCAGGGCGTTAGGGTCGCCGGCTACCCCCTGCACCAGGACGTTGTCGTCCTCGCTGGCGGTGTAGTCGCCGCGGCTGGCGTCCTCCTTGCCCACCACCGCCTCCGTGAAGTAATCGAAGGTGCCGGAGTCGGTGCCGGGGCCGTAGAGGTTTAAGGGGCGGTCAGGCCACGTCGGCTGCACCTGGTTCCACCGGGTGATGACCCCTTGGGCCTGGGGCTCCCAGATCTTCTTCAGCTCCTCCACCGTTATACATTCTACCCATCGGTTCTGGGGGTTCACCACCACCGAGAGGGCGTCGAAGGCCACAGGGAGCTCGATGAACTGGATGCCGTTCTGGGTGCAGGCCTCCACCTCCTTGGGCTTGATGGGGCGAGAGGCATCGGCGATGTCGGTCTCCCCGCGGCAGAACTTCTGGAAGCCGCCGCCGGTGCCCGAGATACCCACCACCACCTGCACCCTCGGCTGGGCCTTGCTGAACTCTTCGCCCACCGCCTCGGAGATGGGGAAGACGGTGCTGGAGCCGTCTATCATCACCTGCCCGGCCAGCACCTGCCTGGTGGGGGTGGGGCCGCTGGGCCCCTCTCTCTGCTGGGCGCAGGCGGTGGCTAGGAGGGCAACAGCCAAGAGGCCAATTATGGCCACTCTCATGAGCTACCCCCTTATCAAGTTTTGGCGCATATCAGGGCCCAAAATGGGCGCTAGGCTGTCCTCATAGAGGTGGGCGCAGTCCCCTATCGTCTGCACCGCCGCCCTCTGGCCATCGGTGCGCACGATGGTGAGGGAGGTATGTTGGGGGAGGAAGAAGATGTCCCGGGGGATGTCCAGGACTAGGCTCAGGTAGATGTTGATGACCCCGCCGTGGCAGACCACCACCACCCGCTGGGCGGGGTGGCGGGCCACCATCTCCTGCAAGGCGCGGTGGACGCGCAGGCGGAAGCGATGGGAGGGCTCGCATCCGGGCAGGGCGTCCCAGCGGGGGAGTGCCAGGAGCCTGGCCGCCAGGTCGTCGGCCACGGCCTGGGGGGACTGGCCCTCATAGGTGGCCCGCAGGCGGGCCAGGTCTATGTCCACCTCCCGCAGGTCGGGGATGGTGTGGATGGGCAGGCCGGTGGCCGCGGCCACGGCGGCCGCCGTCTCCTGGGCCCGCCGCAGGGGGGAGGAGTAGAGGGCGTGCACGGACATGCGGGCAAGTCTCCTGGCCAGGAGCTGCGCCTGCTGCCTCCCCCTCTCGGAGAGGGGGGGATCGTAGGTGGCCTCCTGGGGGGAGGCGGGGGCGGCCTCGGCGTGGCGCACCAGCACCAGGTCGGTGGCCTGAGGGGAGACGTGGCGAAAGAGGCGTTCGAAGATGCCGCCCTGGCCGGTGACCGGGGTTGCCTGTGGGGTTGTGGGTGCCTGCTGCATCTGTTCCCTCCTTTCGCCTTCCATGCTAAGACCCCCCTCTTCCCTATGTGTTAACGCCACTTTAGCGGCGGTAAAAACTCTGATAAGGTCAGGAGGAGGCGGGCAGGGAGAAGTAGAAGGTGGAGCCCTGGCCAGGGGTGCTCTCCGCCCACACCCGCCCGCCGTGGGCCTCCACGATGTGCTTGACGATGGCCAGGCCCAGGCCGGCACCAGGTTGGTGGCGAGAGCGGTCGGCCTTGTAGAAGCGCTCGAAGATGCGCGGCAGGTCTCGCTCGTCGATGCCGATGCCGGTGTCCTGGACGGCCACCACTATCCCTTGCTGGGTGGCGCTGGCCATCACTGTTACGGAGCCGCCAGGGGGGGTGAACTTGATGGCGTTGTCCAGCAGGTTCACCACCACCCGCTCCAGCCGCTCGGCATCGCCCAGGACGGAGGGCAGGGAGGAGGGTAGCCTCAGCGTCAGGGCGAGGCCGGCCTGACGGGCCTGGGGCTCCATACGCTCCACCGCCCGCTGTAGCACCTGGTCCATATCCACCGGCGCCAGGGCCCTCAGCCCCACCCCCGCTTCCAGCCGCGACAGCTCCAGCAGCTCCTCCACCAGGCGGGTCAGGCGCTGGGTCTCGGCCTCCGCCCGCGCGAGGAAGAACTGGCACGCCTGGGGGTCATCTAGGGCGCCGGCCCGGAGGGTCTCCAGGGCGGAGCGCAGGGCGGCCAGGGGCGTGCGCAGCTCGTGGGAGACGTTGGCCACAAAGTCCCGCCGCATCTGGTCCACCCGCCGGGCCTCGGTCAGGTCGCGGAGGGCCACCAGCATCATCTTAGCGCCGATGCCGGTGGCGGTGAGCTCCAGGGCGCGCCCCCCGGGCCCCTCCAAGGCCAGGGTGATGGTGCCCCCCTCCCGGCGCAGGCGGCGCAGGGCCTCCACCGCCTCATGGGGCAGGAACCAGGTCAGGGGCTGGGCGTGGAGGGTCCCTCTTTCCTGCCCCAGGAGGGAAGCGGCGGCGGCGTTGGCGAGGTGGAGCCGTCCTTGGGCATCCAGCACCAGCAGGCCATCGGGGCTGGCGTGGAAGGCGGCCAGCAGCAGGTCGCGCTCCTCCCAGGCGCTGCGCAGGGCTTGGGCCAGCGCCGAGAGGGGCTCGGCCAGCTCGTCGGGCGTGCGGGGGCCTGGGCTGCCGGTGCGGGCCAGGGAATGGAGGGCCTGCCCCAGGAGGGCCAGGCGCTTGCGTCCCAGGTAGGCCGCCGCCAGGGCCAGTAGGGCCAGGCAAGCGCCGGCCAGGAGTAGGGCCAAAGCCTCTTCTGCCCCTACGGCCGTGTAGGTGGCCAGCCCCCCAAATAGGAGCAGGGCCAGCCCCGCCAGCAGGCGCAAGTCAGGTGTGGTCATCATGGTCCCCCTGGGCGGCGCTGGGCGGGCCGGTGCTGGCGCCGTGGCCCCTCCGCCGCCTCATCAGCCCTCGAAGCGGTACCCTACGCCGCGGATGGTGATGATGCGGGTGGGCTTGCTGGGCGTCTCCTCGATCTTCTCCCGTAGCCAACGGACGTGCACGTCCACGGTGCGGGTATCGCCGGCGTATTGGTACCCCCAGACCTGGTCCAACAGCTCCTGGCGGGTGAAGGCGCGGCCGCGGTGGCGCATGAAGAAGGCCAGCAGGTCGAACTCCTTGGGCTTCAGGGGCAAGGGGGTATCGTGGCGGTAGGCCTGGCGGCGGCGCAGGTCCAGGCGCAGGTCGCCACAGACGATGGTCTCGCCTTGGGCGGCGCCGCCTTCGGCTCGGCGCAACAGGGCCCGCACTCGCGCCAGCAGCTCGCGCATGGAGAAGGGCTTGGTGACGTAGTCATCGGCCCCCAGCTCCAGCCCCACCACCCGGTCGGTCTCCTCGCCCTTGGCGGTGAGCATAATGATGGGCACGGCCGACTGGCGGCGCAGGCGACGGCAGACCTCAAAGCCGTCCAGGCCGGGCAGGAGCACGTCCAGGATCACCAGGTCGGGCGCCTGGGAGCGGGCCAGCTCCAGGGCCATCTCGCCATCGCCGGCCTCTAGCACCTGGAAGCCCTCTCGCTCCAGGTTGTAGCGCAGGGCGGCCACCAGGGTGAGGTCATCGTCCACTACCAGCACCTTGCGTCCCATCCCAAGGCCTATTATAGGGGAGGCTCGGCCTGGGGATATAATTGAGGGGTGAGCCCCAAGAAAGAGAGGTGGGCCCTCGATGGCCATCGTATCCATCAACCCCGCTACCGAAGAGGTGTTGGCCACCTTCGAAGAGCACAGCCCCCAGGAGGTGGAGTCCGCCCTGGCCCGGGCCTGGGAGGCCTTCCGGGTCTGGCGTAGCACCTCTTTCCAGGAGCGGGCCCGCCTCATGCGCGGCCTGGCCCAATACCTGCGCCGGCGGCGGGGGGACCTGGCCCGCCTTATCACCGTGGAGATGGGCAAGCCCATTGTGGAGGCGGAGGCCGAGGTCCTCAAGTGCGCCTGGTGCTGCGACTACTTCGCCGATAACGCCCAGCGCTTCCTCTCCCCCCTGGAGGTGGAGACCAACGCCCGCCGCAGCTACGTTCAGTTCGTGCCCCTGGGGCCGGTGCTGGCGGTGATGCCCTGGAACTTCCCCCTCTGGCAGGTATTTCGGTTTGCCGCCCCGGCAGTGATGGCCGGCAACACCGCCCTTCTCAAGCACGCCTCCAACGTCCCTCAGTGCGCCTTGGCCATCGAGGAGGCCTTCCGGGAGGCGGGCTTTCCACAGGGGGTCTTCCAGACCCTGCTCATCCCAGGCTCACGGGTGGAGGAGGTCATCGCCGACCCCAGGGTGCGGGGGGTGACCCTCACCGGCAGCGACCTGGCGGGGGCCCAGGTGGGCCAGGCCGCTGGCAAGCACATCAAGAAGGCGGTGATGGAGCTGGGGGGCTCCGACCCCTTCATCGTCCTGGAAGACGCCGACTTAGCGGAGGCGGCGCGGGTGGGGGCCAGGGCCCGCAACCAGAACACGGGCCAGAGCTGCATCGCTGCCAAGCGGTTCATCGTGGTGGAGGGGGTGGCCCAGGCGTTCACCCATCTCCTGGTGGAGAACGTGCGGGCCCTCAAGGTGGGCGATCCCCTGGACCCCCAGACTCAGGTGGGCCCCCTGGCCCGTGCCGACCTGCGGGAGGAGCTCCATCGCCAGGTGCAGCGCTCGGTGGACATGGGGGCCCAGGTCCTCCTGGGAGGGGAGCCCCTCCCCGGGCGGGGATACTTCTACGCCCCCACCGTGCTGGCGGGGGTGACCCCAGACATGCCCGTCTTCCGGGAGGAGACCTTTGGGCCGGTGGCCGCTGTGGTGGTGGCCCGGGACGCCCAGGAGGCCGTGGCCTTGGCCAACCTCTCCCCCTATGGGCTGGGGGCGGCCATCTGGACGCAGGACGTGGAGCGGGCCCAGGCCCTGGCTGGGGAGATAGAGGCGGGCAACGTGTTCATCAACGGCATGGTGGCCTCCGATCCCCGCCTCCCTTTCGGCGGGGTGAAGCGCAGTGGCTACGGGCGGGAGCTCTCCGAGTTTGGCATCCGGGAGTTCGTCAACGTGCAGACGGTGTGGGTGGGCCCGGCCCGCGGCCCCCAGATGCCCCCTGTGGAGTAAGAGATGAAGGCCGCTCAGCTGTTAGTGCGTTGCCTGGAGAACGAAGGGGTGCGTTTCGTGTTCGGGGTGCCGGGGGAGGAGGTGTTGGAGATCGTGGATGCCCTCTCCCGCTCCTCCATCCGCTTCATCGTCACCCGCCATGAGCAAGGGGCGGCGTTCATGGCCGATGCCTACGGCCGCCTTACGGGGCGGGCAGGGGTCTGCCTCTCCACCCTGGGGCCCGGTGCCACTAACCTGACCACGGGCATCGCCGATGCCCAGTTGGACTTTGCCCCCCTGGTGGCCATCACCGGTCAGACCGGCCTGGAGCGCTTGCATAAGGAGTCTCACCAGTTCGTGGATGTGGTGAAGATCTTCGAGGCCGTCACCCAGTGGAACATCCGCGTCCACCGCCCGGACACCATCCCGGAGGTGGTGCGCAAGGCCTTCCGGGTGGCGGAGCAGGAGAAGCCGGGGGCCACGCACATCGAGATTACCACCGATGTGCAGGCGGCGGAGGTGCCTGAGGATCTAAGGCCTTTGACACCCCGGCGGGTGCGCCGCCCCTCCCCCGATCGCACCGCCCTTCAGCATGCGGCGGAGGTCATCGCTGGGGCCCGCTTCCCGGTGGTCCTGGCCGGCTCCAGCGCCGTGCGTCGGCGGGAGGCGGCCACCGCCCTGCGCCAGTTCGCCCACCGCTTCCAGATCCCTGTCACCCATACCTTCATGGCCAAGGGGGTCGTCTCCGACCGCGATCCCCTGGCCCTAATGCCCATCGGCCTCCCCGGGGCTCTTGACCTGTGCACCAGCGGCCTGTGCGGGGCGGACGTGGTCATCTGCGTAGGCTACGACCAGGTGGAATACCACCCTGAGCGCTGGAACCCTCACCGGGACAAGCGCATCGTCCACATCGATTACTCTCCCTCGGAGGTGGACCGATTCTACCGGCCGGAGGTGGAGGTGGTGGCCGACATCCGGGAGAGCCTGGAGCTCCTCGCCTCCATCCTCCGTTACCAGCCTTCGCCCCAGGCGCGAGAGGGATTGGAGGCCCTCCAACAGCTGGTGGCCCAGGAGCGGGCGGCCATTCCAGAGGACTCTTATCCCCCGCGACCTCTGCACATCGTCCAGGCCATGCGCCGGGCCCTGGGGGAGGAGGACATCCTGGTGAGCGATGTGGGGGCCCATAAGTTGTGGATCGGCCGCTATTACCCGGCCTATCTGCCGGGCACCGTCCTCATCTCCAACGGTTACTCGGCCATGGGCTTTGGCATCCCGGCGGGCATCGTGGCCAAGCTGGTGTACCCCGAGCGGCGGGTGATGGTGGCCACCGGCGATGGCGGCTTCCTCATGAGCTGCGGTGAGCTGGAGACGGCGGTGCGGCTGGGACTCCCCTGCGTGATCGTGGTGTGGGCCGACGGTTGCTATGGCATGATCCGATGGAAGCAACAGATGGAGGGGAAGGAGCCCTTCGGGGTGGGCTTTGGAAACCCCGACTTCGCCGCCTTGGCCTGCTCTTTCGGGGCCGCCGGCTTCCGCCTGGGCCCCGACGGGGACTTGGCCCGCTTGCTGGAGGAGGCCCTTTCCCAGGACCGGCCGGCGGTGGTGGAGGTGCCCCTGGACCCCGATGAGCACTTGGAGCTGGGGCGGCGGCCCCGTGCCCTACCTTGTCCCTTCCCCCACACCTGCCTCCGCCCCCAATAACTAGGCGGGCCTGGAAGGCCTTGCGGGGCGGGGGCCCGGCGCACGGGGCGAGGCGACGTCCGCCTTTCACCTGCGCTATCCTTTTCTACAGGGGGAGCGAGGATGAAGGTGCACCTGCGCGGGCCGCGGCGAGAGACCCTGGAGGTGGCCGGGGGCCGCACCGTGGCCCAGCTCCTGCAGGAGCTGGACATCGATCCCGCTACCGTGCTGGTCATCCGCGGCCAGGAGCTCCTGACCCCGGACACCCTTCTGGGCCCCACGGACGAGATCGAGGTGCGCCTGGTCATCTCCGGAGGGTGAGGCCATGTGGTGTATCAAGTGCCGCCAGCGGGCAGCGGTGGACATCCCCCGCCACCACGCGGCCTTCTGCCGTGAGCACTTCTTGGAGTATTTCGAGGGCCAAGTGCGGCGGGCCATCGGGGAGTGGGGCATGCTCTCCCCCGGGGAGCGGGTGTTGGTGGCCGTGTCCGGGGGCAAGGACTCTCTGGCCTTGTGGGACGTGCTGTTGCGCCTGGGCTACGAGGCCCACGGCCTCTACCTGGACCTGGGCATTGGGGAATACTCGCAGCTCTCGGGGGAGAAGTGCCGCCAGTTCGCCCAGGAGCGGGGGGCCATCCTGCACGTGGTGCGGGTGGTGGAGGAGTTTGGGGCCACCATCCCCGCCCTGTCCCGCGCCGCCCGTCGGCCGGTATGCGCCGTGTGCGGCACTACCAAGCGTTATACCTTCAACCGCACGGCGCGGGAGCTGGGATACCAGGTCCTGGCCACCGGCCACAACCTGGACGATGAGGCGGCGGCCCTCTTGGGCAACGTCCTCCATTGGGGCCTGGACTATCTGGCGCGGCAGGCCCCTGTACTCCCGGCCAGGGAGGGCCTGGTGAAACGCATAAAGCCCCTCTACCGCCTGGGGGAGCGGGAGACGGCGGCCTATGCCTTCTTGCGGGGTATAGACTACGTGGTGGACCAATGCCCCAACGCCGTGGGGGCCAAGGAGCTCTTGTACAAGGAGGCCCTTAACCTCATCGAGCGCCAGTCCCCGGGCACCAAACAGGCCTTCCTCTTCGGCTTCCTGGAGCGGGGGAAGGAGTTTTTTAAGGCCTACAAGCCCCCGCCCCTGCGGCCCTGCCAGCGTTGTGGCGAGCCCACCACTGCCCCCGTGTGCGTGCAGTGCCGGCTGGTGGAGAGGGCCCGCCTGGCTCGGGTCTAGAGGCGTGCTATAGTAATGGCGGGTGGTGGGCCATGGCCCTAGTACTAGCCCCCGATATGCCACCGGAGGTCCACGGCCACGGACGTTTCGTCATGCGGCGGCGGGACTTCCTCCCCGCCTACCTGAGGACCTACGAGGAGGGGCGCCTCAAGGAGAAGGTGGAGGAGGCCCTGGAGGCCCTGCGGCAGTGCACCCTCTGCCCCCGCCACTGTCGCGTGGACCGGGCCCGCGACCGCTACGGGGTGTGCAAATCTGGGCGCTATGCCCGCGTCTCCTCCTTCTTCCCCCACTTTGGGGAGGAGGACGTGTTGCGGGGCTGGCGCGGCTCGGGCACCATCTTCTTCTCCTGGTGCAACCTGCGGTGCGTGTTCTGCCAGAACTTTGAGATCAGCCAGCTGGGGGAGGGGCAGGAGGTGACGCCCCGGGAGCTGGCCCGCATGATGGTCCGCCTGCAGGAGATGGGGTGCCACAACATCAACTTTGTCACCCCCGAACACGTGGTGGCCCAAGTGGTGGAGGCCATCCCCCTGGCCATCGAGATGGGCCTGCGCATCCCCATCGTCTATAACACCAGCGCCTACGATTCCCTGCACTCTATAGAGCTCATGGAAGGCATCGTGGACATCTACATGCCGGACTTCAAGCTGTGGCACCGGGAGCACGCCCGCAAGTACCTCTTGGCCCCCGACTATCCAGAGGTGGCCAAGGAGGTCCTCAAGGCCATGCACCGCCAGGTGGGCGTCCTCATGGTGGACGAGACGGGCCTGGCCTTGCGGGGGGTGCTGGTGCGTCACCTGGTGATGCCCGGCCTGCTGGACGATACCCGCCACATCATGGAGTTCCTGGCCCGGGAGCTCTCGCCCGATACCTACGTGAACGTCATGGACCAGTACTACCCGGCCTGGAAGGCCCGCAGGGACGCCAAATACGCCGAGATAAACCGCCGTGTCTTCCCCCAGGAGATGGCCCAGGCCTACCAGTATGCCCGCCAGGCCGGGCTCTGGCGGTTCGATACCCGCTGGCGCCGCCTCCTGCGCTTCTAGCCTACCAGCGGTCGATGATGTGGAACCCCATGGTGGCGAACTCGGTCATGGCGTTTAGCACATCGTTGACCCCTTCCACGGGGATGGTCTGGCCCACCAGCCGCTTGGGGTCCAGTTTGCCGCTGGCCACCAGGCTCAAAAGCCCGGGGTAGGAGGTGACGGGACAGCCCAGGCTGGTGATGAGCTCGATCTCCTGCACCACCATGATGTCGATGGGCAGGGAGACCATGCCCTGCTCCTGCTGGCTGGTGAGGCCCACCTGGACGTGGCGCCCGCCCCGGCGGAGGGAGAAGACGGAGTTGAGGGTCGTTTGGGCCGAGCCCAGGGCGTCGATGCCCACGTCGGCACCGCCATCGGTGATCTCCCGCACCTTTTGCACCGGGTTTTCGGTGCGGGCGTTGACCACGGCCACCGCCCCCTCCTGGCGGGCCCGCTCTAGCTTTTCCTCGCTGATGTCCACGGCCACCACTCTAGCCCCGAGGGCGGCGGCGATCTGGACGGCCGACATGCCCACGCCCCCCACGCCGAACACGGCCACCCACTCCCCAGGGCGGACGCGGGCCCGGTCGGCCACCGCATGGTAGGCAGTCATATAGCGGCAACCGAGGGCGGCGGCGGAGAGGAAGTCCACCTCCTGAGGCAGGCGCACCAGGTTGACGTCGGCGTTGGGGACCACCGCCAGCCGGCCATAGCCCCCATTGAGGTTAATGCCGATGACCCCATAGGCCAGGCAGATGTTGGAGCGGCCGCTGTAGCAGTACTGGCAGCGCCCGCAGGCCAGGTGGAAGGGGACCGTCACCCGGTCGCCGGGGCGGAAGCTCCGCACCTGCTCCCCCACGGCCTCCACCACGCCGCCAAACTCGTGGCCCATGATGATGGGGAGGGTGGGGCTTACCCCCATCCATGTCCAGTCCCCCTGCCATACATGCCAGTCGGAGCGGCAGATACCGCAGGCCTCCACGCGCACCAGGGCATCGGCCGGGCCAGGGGTGGGGTCGGGGACCTCTTTTATCTCCAAGGGGGCCTTGAACTGGGTCATCACTGCCGCCTTCATAGCCTTTCCTCCCCTCTTTGTGAGGTTATTAAGATGATGGCCTGGGACCGGGGGGCCTGTCAACACGCCGCCATAGGTAGTAGAGGCCCGTCCCGGCCATCACCGCCAGGTAGAGGGCGAGGATGGAGAGGCCCACCAGGCCGCCGGGGCTGAGGAAGCGGCGCTGCGGGGGCAGGATGTGGGGGAGGCCGCCAGGGCCGGTGGCCAGCTCCACGTCCACCTCTTCCTGGCCAATGCGTCCCACCACCCGGAATACGTATACCCCCAAGGCCGGAGGGACGAACACCGCCTCATATGTGCCCGGCCTCCCCCTGGCCGGGCGCAGGTACACGGGTACCCCCCGCTCCACCCCCTCTAGGGGGGTCACCCGCCCCTCCACTCGCAGCTCGGCCTCCAGGCCAGGGACGGGGGCCCCGGTGCGGGCATCGTTGACCTCCAGGAGGAGGATGCTCTCCTGGTCCATATGGGGCTGGCCCTGGAAGTAGGCCCGCACCACGTAGGGCCCCACCTCCCTCTCCACCGCTTGGGCCGGCCCCAGGGGCCAGAGCAGGGGCAAGAGGGCCAAGGTCAAGAGGACGCCCCTCATGTCCACTCCAGGCCCAGGTAGTCCAGCAGGAGGCGGGAGCAGAGGGAGCCCATGCGGGCGGCGGGCACCAGGAGGCGGGGCTCCCCCCACCTCCAGTCCGTGTAGTAGGTGGTCCCCTCCCGCCCCCCACGGGCCAAAGAGGGGGGCCAGCTCAGGGGGCGGGCAGCGAACAGGAGCATGGTCAGGACCTCGTCCCCCCGCAGCTGTTGGCCCCGGGCCAGGAGCTCCCCCACGGCCAGGGAGAGGCCCAGCTTCTCCCTCCCCAGGCGCTCGATCCCTTGGGGGGGCGATTCCCCAGGCCAGAGGGTGGCCGCGGGCAGGCCCCAAAGGCCGGGGAGCTCCTCTCCTGGCTCCTCTGGCCGGCGCACCAGGAAGACCTTGTTGCCCTCCTCCAAGATGGCCGCGGCCACCGCTAGGGCCATCGCCTCTCCTCCACCTGCACGGTGGACAGGGCCATGCCCACCAGCTCCCCCATGTCTAAGGGGGCCTCTATCTCCGCCAGGCGCTCGGGGGTGGAGGTGGTGGCCACCTTGGGGGGCACCAGGAACTGGCAGCAGTCCATGTCTGGCTCGATGGAGATGTCATAGGTGCCGATGGCCCGGGCCTGGGCGATGATCTCCTGCTTGTCCATGCCGATGAGGGGGCGCAGGATGGGCATCTCGGCCACGGCCTCGATGGCCACCAGGTTGTCCAGGGTCTGGGAGCCCACTTGCCCCAGGCTCTCCCCGGTCACCAGGGCCCGGCACCCCTCCCGGCGGGCGAGGGCTTGGGCGATGCGCACCATCAGGCGCCGGTAGACCAGGACGCGGTACTGGGGGGGAACGGAGACCACCACCCGCCTCTGCACCTCCCCCAAAAGGACCACGTACATCTTGCTGTACTGCTGGTAGGGGGTGAGGACGCCCAAAAGGGCCCGGCACTTGTCCCAGGAGGAGGTGTCGGTGAAGGGGTAGGAGGTGAAGTGGACGAACACCACCTGGCATCCCCGCTTCATCATCCGGTAGGAGGCCACGGGGGAATCGATGCCCCCGGAGAGGAGGGCAGCCACCTTCCCCCCCGTGCCCACGGGGAGGCCCCCTGGCCCCAGCACCTGCTCTATGGTGCAGAAGGCCCCTTCGGGCTGGACCTCTACGTAGTAGGTGAGCTGAGGGGAGGTGAGATCCACGCGGGCGCCCGTGTGCATTTTGATGTGCGCCCCCACCGTCCGCTCGATCTCCTGGGAGGTGAGGGGGAAGGACTTGTCCCCGCGGTGGACGCGCACGGCGAAGGACTCGGGGGCCTTGGGCACCAGGAGGTGGTAGGCCTCCTGCATGGCCTCGATGGTGGGAGGCACGCGCAGGCAGGGGGCGTAGCCCACGATGCCAAAGACCTTGGAGAGGCGCTCCTTCACCTGGGGCCAGGCCCCAATGTCCTCCAGCCAGATGAAGCCACGGTGGGGGCGGATGGCCACCCGGGCCACGGGCAGGCCTTGCAGGGCCCCCTCCATATTGCGGCGCAGGGCGCCCATGAACAGGTGCAGGTGTCCCCTCTTGAGGGCCAGCTCCCCAAACCGCACCAGCACCACCCACCGCGCCCTCTCCCCGCCCACCTGTAGGCGGTTCAGGTGCTCCGTCTCCGTGGGCACCCTCTCCTCCAGCAGGACCATATCCGGGGCCTCCCCGACCCAGTATAAGGGCCCGGGCCTACCTGCGCTAAAGGAGCTGGGCCGGCCGTGTAACCCTACCCCTCTCCGCCCGCGTCCCCAATAATGAGGGGTAAGGAGATGCGCAGGCTGCTCTTGGCCCTGCTGGCGCTGGCCGCGGCCCTGGCCCTGGTCTCCGCCTGGCCCCGGGCCGCCGCCGAGGGCGATGAGGCCCTGCTGGTCCAGCTCATTAACCAGTACCGGGCCCAGAAGGGCCTTTCCCCCCTGGCCGTGGACTCGGTCCTCACCGCCGCCGCTCAGTGGCTCTCCCAGGACATGCTGGCGAAGGACTACTTCAGCCACACCGACTCCCTGGGGCGGGGGCTAGGGGAGAGGCTGCGGGACTTCGGCTTCCGGGGCTATGCTGCCGGGGAGAACATCTTCGTCGCCTGGTCCACGGACCGGGAGGCCACCCTGCGCATATCGGAGCCGCAGGACGTGCTAGCGGCCTGGCGCAATTCCCCCGGGCATAATGCCATCATGCTGGGGGCCCTGTACACCCACATCGGCGTGGGCAGGGCCTGCGGCTGGTCAGGCTCCTACTACAAGTGCTACTGGACGGCAGACTTCGGGGCCTACTCCACCACCCCCACGCCTACCCCTACATTCACGCCCACACCTACGCCCACCCCTACGCCCACACCTACGCCCACTTCTACGCCCAGCCCCACGCCCACTCCTACGCCCACTTCTACGCCCACTTCTACGCCCACCCCTACGCCCACTTCTACGCCCAGCCCCACCCCTACGCCCACGCCCACCCTTACGGTGGTGTGGGGGGACATAAACTGCAACGGCGGCATAGATGCAATCGATGCCCTGCTCATCCTGCGCTACGTGGTGCGCCTCCCCACGGCCCAGGGCCCAGCCTGCCCCTCCCTGGGCCAGCCCGTCCTCCTGGACGGCCTCCCCTTCGTCTGGGGCGATGTGGACGGGGACGGGGGCATCGATGCCCGGGACGCCCTCTTCGTCCTGCGCTATGTGGCGGGTCTCCCCTCCTCGCCCCTCCTGGGGGCCACGTTCTCCCTAACATATCCTCCGTAGGGCAAAACTCCACTCCAGAACGAGGAAATACCTGACAGACGCCTAGCCTGGCGCTTGCTTAGGATAAAGGCGCCTTTCCACCAGGAGGTGGGCCGTGAAGGCGGTCAGGTTGCAGTTGGCCTTGCGTACGCTCCTCAACCCCAGGAGCCCTCAGTGGCAGCGGGTGCCGGAGGAGGTGGTGCCCCTTATGGGGACGCCCCTTCATCTCCAGCCCACCCGCTACATCCGCGCCGCCTGGGCCGACCGGCCATACGGGGCGGTGCGATCCTTGGGGGTGCGGGTGGCCTTCTCCAGCAGTCACATCTTCTTCCGGCTGGAATGGCCTGATCCCAACCGTAACGTGGACTATGGCGACGGCACCACCTTCCCCGACGCTGCCGCCGTCCTCTTCCCTCTGAATGGCGATGCCCCTCTCCTGACCATGGGCAGCCCCCAGGCCCCGGTCAACGCCTGGTACTGGCGGGCCGACCTGGAGCGCCCCCAGAACCTGGTGGCCCGCGGGCTGGGCACTGTAGAGGGGGCGGAGGGCCCGGCGCTGTGGGCCCAGGCCTACTGGGAGGAGGGACGGTGGCACCTGGTCCTGGCCCGGGCCCTGGGGGAAGGGGGGCCCACGGCTGTATCCCTGGTCCCCGGCGGCACAGTGAAGGTGGCCTTCGCCGTCTGGGAAGGGGGGAACCAGGAGCGTGCCGGGCTCAAGGCTTTCTCCGGCTACTGGCGGGAGCTGGAGCTTAAACAAGGAAGGGGGTAGGCCATGACGGAGGCGGCCAGGCGAGGGCGACAGCTGGCCCTGGTGTTCGACCTCAACAAGTGCATCGGTTGCCAGACCTGCTCTGTGGCCTGCAAGGTCCTGTGGACGCGCGGGGAAGGGCAAGACTACCAGTGGTGGATGATGGTCAACACCATGCCTGGGCGTGGCCACCCCCGCGACTGGGAGCAGATGGGCGGTGGCTATCGTAACGGGGTCCCCCAGCCAGGGCGCCTGCCCAAGCGCGAGGAGTGGGGCGGGGGCTGGGACTTCAACTACGAGGAGGTCTTTTACTCCGGCAAGGGCCCAGAGGCCTTCCTGCGGCCCGTGGGCCCCGAGCCTCAGTGGGGCCCCAACTGGGACGAGGATCAGGGAGGGGGCGAATATCCCAACGCCTTCTTCTTCTACCTGCCCCGCATGTGCAACCACTGCTCCCGCCCGGCCTGTCTGGAGGCCTGCCCCCGCGGCGCCCTGTACAAGCGGGAGGACGGCATCGTCCTGCGAGACGAGGAGCGGTGCCGCGGCTACCAGTTCTGCCTGGAGGCCTGCCCCTATAAGCGCATCTTCTTCAACTTCGCCCGCCGCATAAGCCAGCAGTGCATCATGTGCTTCCCGCGGGTGGAGAAGGGGGTAGCCCCGGCCTGTGTCCGCCAATGCCCGGGGCGGGCGGTGTGGTTCGGCTACCTGGACGACGAGGAGAGCCCTGTCTACCAGCTGGTGCGCAAGTGGCAGGTGGCCCTGCCCCTTCACCCCGAATACGGCACCGAGCCCAACGTGTTCTACGTGCCCCCTCTGGCCCCCTACCGCTATAACCCAGACGGCACCCTGGACAAGGAGAACCCCCGCATCCCCTTGGAGTACCTGGAGCGGCTGTTCGGGCCGCAGGTGCGCCAGGCCCTGGCTACCTTGCGGGCGGAGATGGAGAAGACGCGGCAGGGCGGCCGCTCCGAGCTTATGGACATCCTCATCGCCTATCGGTGGCGGGACATGTTCCGGCCCTTCGACCGCGACCCGGTGGAGACCTCATGGTCGTGATGAGGAGGGCAGCAGAGTGGTCGCCGGCGGTGGCCGAGGCCCGCGCCCGCATCTACGCCCTGCTGGGGGAGGCCTTCGCCTTCCCCACCCCAGAACTGCACCGTAGCCTAGGCCACGGGCACTGGCTGGCCCACCTGCAAGGGGCCGCCGCCTCCCTTCCCTACCCCCTGGCCGTGGGGCGAGGCCTGCGGGTGCCCAAGAGCCTGCAACGCCTCCAGGACAGCTACGTGGCCCTCTTCGACGTGGGGTTCAAGGGGCCCCCTTGCCCTCTCCATAGCGGCCATTACGCCCGCGACCGCATGCGGGTGATGGAGGAGCTGGTGCGGTTCTACCACCACTTCGGCCTGCGTCTGGCGCTCGGTCACCTGCCCGACCATATCACCGTGCTCTTGGAGTTCATGGGCCGGCTGGCGGCCTCGGAGGCCAAGCCCGGGTGTGACGTCCTCTCCTATTGGCGGGCCCAGCGCGACTTCCTGACGCGCCACCTCCTGCCCTGGGTGCCCCAGATGGCCCAGGCCGTGGCCCGTCAGAGGGCCTCCAGGTTCTATAAGGCCCTCACCGCCTTCACCGCCCGCTTCCTGGCCGCCGACTACCGGCATCTGGGCCGCCTCCTGGCCAGCGAAGGAGGTGGAGGGCCATGACCCTATTCATGTTGCCCACCAACTTCCGCGATTCCCTGCTGGCGGCCCTGCCGGCGGGGCCTCGCTGGGCCATTTATGGCTCCTTACCCCACCTGACAGGCCTGCGCCCTGAGCAGTGGCTCCCTGCGGCCTCCGAGGAGGCAGTGGCCAGGCATGTGGAGGCCGCCCGGCGCCGGGGCATCCCCTTCTACTACGCCCTCAACTACACCTGCTTTGGGGCCCAGGAGTTCACCGCCCAGTGGCAACGGTGGGTGGTGGAGCTGTTGGCCTGGCTGGAGGGGATCGGGGCGGAGGGGGTCATCGTCGCCTCCCCTTACCTGGCGGAGCTGGTCAAGAGGCGCTCTACCCTTCGCCTCCACGTCTCCTTGGGGGCCCAGGTGGACAGCGTGCCCAAGGTCCTCTATTGGCAGGAGGTGGGGGCCGACGCCATCTACCTGGACGATGCCCTCAACCGTGACTTCCAGGCCCTGGCCGCCGCCCGCAAGGTGGCCCGCTGTCAGCTGGTCCTGTCGGTGAACGTGGGGTGCATCCTGCACTGCCCCCTGCGCATCCACCATGGCGCCTTCCTCAGCCACGCCCGGGAATGCCCGCCGGGGGGATACGTGGACTACTCTCTTCTGCGGTGCTGTCTGGCCCGGGCCTCGGGGCCGGCCCAGATGCTGAAGCTCCCCTGGATCCGCCCCGAGGACTTGGGGCTCTATGAAGAGATGGGGTTTGAGGCCTTCAAGATATGGGGCCGCACGCAGGGGGAGGAGTGGCTCCTGCGGGTAGCCACGGCCTACGCCCGCCGCCGCTATGAGGGCGACCTCAACGACCTGCTGGACCCTGTGGACAACGTGGCCCCCTTTGGGCGCCTTCCTTATCGCCTGCGCAACGACCGTCTAACGGGCTTCCTGGCCGGGTTGCGGGGTCGCCCTTGCCGTTTGGGCTGCGCCTCCTGCCGCTACTGTGAGGAGTGGGCCCAGAGGGCGGTGGAGGTGGAAGGCTCCCCTGCCGAGTACCAGCGACCCCTGAGGGCCATCTTGGAGCGCCTGACCACCGGTTGCTTTCGGGCCCCTCTGGCCGCCCCGGGCCGCTCATTGGGCGGGCACTGTGTGCGGCAGTAGATAGAGGAAGCCGTTGGCGTCCAGTTGGACGAGGCGGCGGGTGCGCATCCAGGCCCCCCGCATACGGTCGCGGTGGGCCTCCTGGGGCAGGGAGCCCACGGCCACTATGGGGGACTTGACCCCCAGCTCCCCATACTCCAGGGCCTCCCAGGCCAGGTCCAGGGGCTCGCCCGTCTCCGGGTTCAGGGGCCAGATGTCCACGTTGGTGATGGGCAGGCCGATGGAGTCTTCCAGGAACCAACTGGGGTGGTGGGCGGCCACCGGGCCCGTCTCGGGCAGGCCAAAGGCCAGGAGGACGGGGCTGGGGAAGAAGGAGTTGGCCAGGCGCCGGTACTGGCGAGGGGCGATGGCCTCCCGCAAGGAGAGGTAGACGACCTCCACCGCACCCCGAGGCAGGGCATCGGCCAGGTACCGGCCCCAGGCCCAGCGGGCGATGGTATAATAGGCCTTCCCTTCTCGTAGGGGGGATAGGCGCCCGTTGGTGATATCGGCCTGGACCACTGTGCACCCCCGGAAGAGGGCGGGGAGGAGGGAGCATAAGCCCTCCCAGGTGCTGAGGGGCTCCACCTGGAGGAC
>FWWL01002666.1_pt1 | contig 35548 bp, 28 predicted proteins | sample 2228331 | NCBI WGS metagenome assembly FWWL01 (sample SAMEA103939775, study PRJEB20133) | metagenome
CACCAAAGGCTTTGTTTGATCTTCCGTCTGCCGTCAGACTGGGTTATGAGCATGCGTGCGGGGCGTAGCGCAGCCTGGTAGCGCGTCGGTTTTGGGTACCGAAGGCCGCCGGTTCGAATCCGGCCGCCCCGACCAAAGCAAAATTTGACAATCCAAAGTAAAGAATTTGACTTCCCTCAGGAGAGGGTCGTCAAAAGTCAACCGCCCAAATCCGAGTCTAGCATCCAAGCCGCAGCGCAGGCAGGCTTGCGGAAAACTCGCTTGCGCTCTACCCAAGATGGACCAAGATGGAGCGTCAGCCGCGCCGCGCCCTGACACGCGCGTTCTTACGCTCGCTGGAAAGAATCATCACGCCGCGCGAGGGTTCAGGCCTCAAGCATGGCGGGACGGTGTCCCGCTCTAATCCGTCGACCGCTTGGGCCAGGTTCAGGCCTCGGGCATGGGGGGAAGGCTCGGTGAGGGATGGTCTTGGCTGGCAAACTCAGCATCTGGCCGCGAGGGGCGACCTTCGCGCGGCGGGCGGCCGATGACGTCGCGCAAATCGTCGAGTTCAATGAAATTGTCTGCCTGCCGGCGCAGCTCATCAGCAATCATTGGCGGCTGCGTGCGAATCGTCGAGACAACCGAGACCCGCACACCGGCACGTTGCAGCGCCTCAACAAGCGGGCGAAAATCGCCATCACCCGAGAACAGGACCGCATGGTCAAGCCGGGGGGCCAATTCCATGGCGTCAATGGCAAGCTCAATGTCGAGGTTTCCCTTCACACGCTTGCGCCCGGCGCTGTCGACAAATTCTTTCACCGGCTTGGTGACGGTGGTGTAGCCATTATATTGTAGCCAATCGACAAGCGGCCTGAGCGGCGAATAATCCTCGTTCTCGACCATCGCCGTGTAGTAAAAGGCACGGATCAGCCGGCCACGACGGACAAATTCGTTGCGCAAAAGCCTGTAATCGATATCAAAGCCAAGCGCACGCGCCGCGCCAAACAAATTGGCACCATCGATGAAAAGGGCGAGTCGTTCGTCTTTGTAGAACATCTTTCAAGACCGAAACTGAAAATGACCAAAAGCGATGATAGCTGGGGCCTCGAATCGAAGCACCTTGCCCCAGACAAACAAAATTCGGCCGCTGGGGGAGTGCAACAGCTCGATGAAGTCCCTCTAAGCGCTTCAGAACCACGGCGCAAGACCGCTTTGCTTGCGCTCGGGGCTAATCTTGCCCCGACACCAGAGTTGAATGCCGCCATGATCGAGCGCGCGCGCAGTGCATTGGCACTAAGCCTCGGTCCGCCGCACGCGGTAAGTCGCCTTTGGCGCACCCCCGCCTGGCCGCCGGGATCGGGGCCGGAGTTCGTCAATGCCTGTGCGCTTTTTGAGACCGCGCTTTCCGCACCGGCCTTGCTTGCAGAGCTTCAGGCCATTGAGGCCGAACTTGGGCGCGTGCGGACAAAGCGTTGGGGGCCGCGGGCGATTGACGTTGACCTGCTGGCACTTGAGGACGCGGTGTTCCCCGATCCGGAGACGGTGCGCGCGTGGATGGCACTCCCCCTTGCCGCGCAGGCGCTTAAGGTTCCTGAGCAGCTCATCCTCCCGCACCCGCGGCTGCACGAACGACCCTTTGTGCTTGTGCCGTTGGCAGAAATCGCTCCGAATTGGCGGCATCCTCTGCTTGGGCAAACCGTTGCTGAGCTTTGTGCAGCGCTGCCGCGATCACGCTTGAGCGAAATGGCCCCCCTTGGCGGCAGCAAAACCTGCCACGCTCTTGTCAGCAGAGGCAGTTCGCGCTAAGGGGCTTTTTTCGTCAATCCGTTTTCCCACATTGGAGTCGTGGCATGGCCCGCGTAACCGTCGAAGATTGCGTCGACAAGGTTCCGAACCGGTTTGAGCTTGTGCTTCTTGCCGCGCATCGCGCGCGCGAAATTGCCTCTGGTTCGCCTATCACCGTGCCGCGCGATTACGACAAAAACCCGGTCGTCGCTTTGCGCGAAATCGCAGAAGAAACGATCCCGGTCAACGAATTGCGCGAGCGGCTGATCCAAAGCTACCAAACCCAAATCGAGGTCGACCTGCCGGAAGATTCCGAGATGGTCTCGCTCGATCTCGAGGCGGATCAACCGGAATTCGACACGCTTTCGGAAGAACAGCTGTTGCGGCAGCTCTTGGCCGCACAAGAAATGCGCCCAGAGCCCGAGGAGGAGGAATAGGCCTTCTCGCTTGCGCCCCAGCGCGCGGAGTTTCTGGTGATCACTGTTGACGACCTCGTCACGCTCGTTCGCAATTACAATCCTGGCTGCGACGAGGCCTTGCTCCGGCGGGCTTGGGAGTATGGCGCGCAAAAGCACGAAGGACAACGTCGTCATTCGGGCGAGCCTTATTTTACCCACCCGGTTGCGGTTGCTGCAATTCTGACCGAGATGCGGCTTGACGATGCCACCATCGTCACCGCCCTGTTGCACGACACTCTCGAAGACACCGAAACCAGCCGCGAAGAGCTTGTGCGGCTGTTTGGCGCAGAAATTGCCGGGCTTGTCGATGGGGTCACCAAACTGACCAACCTCGAGCTTGGCTCGGCAGCGGCCAAGCAAGCGGAAAATTTCCGTAAATTGCTGTTGGCTATGTCGCGCGATTTGCGCGTGATTTTGGTCAAATTGGCCGACAGGCTGCACAACATGCGCACAATCCGCGCGCTGCCGCCCGAAAAGCAAATCCGCAAAGCGCGCGAAACCATGGAAATCTACGCGCCGCTTGCCGGGCGGATGGGGATGCAGTGGATGCGCGAAGAGCTCGAGGATCTGGCCTTTCGCGTCCTCAATCCCGAAGCGCGCAGCTCGATCATCCGTCGCTTTGTGACGCTGCAGCGCGAATCTGGCGACATCATCGCCCGCATCACCGCCGACATCCGCAGCGAGCTTGAGCGCGCCGGGATCGACGCCACCGTTTATGGCCGCGCCAAGAAGCCCTATTCCATCTGGCGCAAGATGCAGGAAAAGCAACTTGCCTTTTCAGCCCTCTCCGACATCTACGGGTTTCGGGTGATCGTTGAGGACGTTGCGCAATGCTACCAAGTGCTCGGCATTGTCCACCAGCGCTGGCGCGCGGTGCCCGGGCGCTTTAAAGACTACATCAGCCAGCCCAAGCAAAACGGCTACCGCTCGATCCACACAACCGTTTCAGGGCGCGATGGCACGCGGGTCGAGATCCAAATTCGCACCCGGCAGATGCACGAGGTGGCCGAAGCGGGCGTTGCGGCGCATTGGAGCTACCGCGATGGTGTGCCCGTGCGCAACCCTTTCGCCGTGGATCCGGCGCAATGGCTTTCCAGTTTGACTGAGCGCTTTGGAACCGAAGGCGGCGAGGAAGACCACGAAGAATTCCTCGAGCACTTCAAGCTCGAGATGTATGCCGATCAGGTGTTTTGCTTTACACCCAAAGGCGATGTCATTCGCTTGCCGCGGGGGGCAACCCCGCTTGATTTTGCCTATGCCATTCACACCCGCATCGGCGATTCCTGTGTGTCAGCCAAGATCGACGGTGTGCGAATGCCTCTTTGGACAAGGCTTCGCAACGGCCAAACTGTGGAAATTATCACGGCCGAGGGGCAAAGACCGCAGCCAAGCTGGCTTGAACTTGTCCACACGGGGCGGGCCAAGGCCGCCATTCGTCGCGCGCTGCGCGAGGCCGACCGCGAACGCTACGAGCGCCTCGGACGCGAGCTGATGCGGCTTGCCTTTGAGGCTGCGGACCGTCGGCTGACCGAACGCGCTCTTGAAGCAGCAGCGCGCGCGGTGGGCACGCGCAGCGTCAGCGACTTGCTGGTTCGGGTCGGCTTGGCCGAGCTTAGCGCGCGCTCCGTTGTGGCAAAGCTTTTCCCCGATGTTGAAAAGCAGCCTGCGGCACTCTTGCCGGCGGCGGCCGTTGCCGGCGGGGCAGGGGATGACAGCGCGGCAAGCCCCAGTCCCGCGGGGGCACGGATCCTTGGGCTCAAACCCGGCACGCCCTTCAGGCGCGCCTCGTGTTGCGAGCCCCTGCCCGGCGAGCGCATTGTCGGCATTATCGATCGCGGCAAGGGTGTGATTGCACATGCCATCGACTGTCCCGTTCTTGCCGAATTCGAACACGAGAGCGAACGCTGGGTCGATTTGCGCTGGAGCGAGGGGCCACACCCGCCGGTTCATCCGGTAACCCTTGAACTCATGATCCTCAATGCACCAGGGGTTCTTGGGCGCGTTTGCAGCGCGATCGGGTCACTTAACGCCAATATCACCGATTTGCGCTTTACCGACCGAAAGCCCGACTACTTTCGGCTTTTGATGGAGCTCGAGGTCGCGGACGCAGAGCATCTGCACAAGATCTTGACCTTGCTTGAGGCTGAGGCCGAGGTTGCTAAAGCGGCGCGCCTGCGCGACCCAAGCCGACGGACCCTCGAACGATAGGGAGAAGCGCAGGCGTGCTGTTCAAGCGAAGGCACGAACGCCCGATCTGGCAACGCGTGGTCGAATTCTTTTGGCCGCGCGGAGGTTGGCGACGGGCTGCGGCTTATGTGCTTTACCGCCTGCATCGACTGCCCGACACGCCACATCGGATCTGTATGGGTCTGGCCTGCGGGGCCTTTGTCTCTTTCTTGCCGACCTTTGGGCTACATTTTGTGCTGGCTACGCTTTTGGCCTTGATTTTGCGCGGTAATCTTCTTGCCGCACTCCTTGGAACCTTTTTCGGCAATCCGCTGACCTTCCCGCTGATTGCCGTTGGCTCGATGCAGCTTGGCAGTTGGCTTCTGGGCTATGACGCCACCATGAGCTTCACCCAGGTGATGGCCGCAATCGGGAAGGCCTCCTCAGAGCTCATGTCCAATTTCGTCACGCTGATCAAGGGCGGTACTCCGCATTGGGAAGGGCTTGAGGTCTTTTTCTGGCAAGTTTTTTTGCCTTACACCCTTGGCGGGACGATCCTGGGCATTCCTTGTACGGTTGTGCTTTACTCCCTCTGCCGACCGATCGTTGAAGCCTATCAACGCCGGCGGCTCGGAATGATAAAGGCGCGCTTCGAAGTGGCCCGGGCGCTTGAGAAAAAGATGCTCTTGGGTGACGGCACAACATGTGCGAGCGCTGCGCCTGCTCAGGAAACCGCGTTGCGACGAAAGTCAGAGAAGGAGAAACAATGACAAAAAGCAAAGCTGCATTGCCCATTAAACCCCCGCTTCGGCTTGGCGTGAACATCGATCATGTGGCCACAATCCGCAATGCCCGCGGGGGAAGCTGGCCCGACCCGGTGCGCGCCGCGCTGATCGCGCAAGACGCCGGGGCCGACGGGATCACCGCACATCTGCGCGAAGATCGCCGCCACATCCGCGATGAGGACATCGCGCGTTTGGTTGTCAGCATTCGCCGTCCGCTCAATTTCGAGATGGCTGCAACCGAAGAAATGCGCGCCATTGCCCTGCGCCACCGCCCGCATGCGGTTTGTATCGTCCCTGAGCGGCGCGAAGAGCGAACGACCGAAGGCGGTCTTGACGCCGCCGCTGACATCCCTCGGCTCAGAGACTTTATCGCACCCCTCAAAGACGCGGGCTGTCGCGTGTCGTTGTTTATCGGCCCCGATCTGCGGCAAATTGAAGCCGCAGTGAAAATCGGAGCGCCGGTTGTCGAGTTTCACACAGGGCGCTATTGTGATATGGTTGCCAAGGGTTTAGCCAAGGAAGCTGAGGCCGAACTGGCCGCACTGCGCCAAGCAATCCGCGAGGCACATGCAGCAGGGCTTGAGGTTCATTGCGGCCACGGGCTCAGCTACGACACGGTTGCACCCTTTGCCGAGATGGCTGAGGTGCGCGAGCTCAACATCGGCCATTTCTTGATTGGTGAGGCGATCTTTCGCGGCCTTACCGAGGCCATTCGCGAGATGCGCAGGCGCATGGATGAAGCGCGCGGCGTGCTGTGAAAAACGCGCCCAGCAAGCCGCTCAGCATGGCCCGCATGCGCACGCCCTTGTGCCGCGCCCGTGCCGAGGCCGACGTCGAGACCCACCGTCAAGCGCCGTGGCCCTAACCTTGCTTGAGTGAAAGAGCGCTGCGTGATCCTTGGAATCGGAACTGATCTTGTGAACATTGACCGCATTGCGGCGGTGCTTGCCCGCCGCGGTGACCGCTTTCGGAACCGCGTTTTCACCCCCCGCGAACAGGCGCTCGCGCGGGGTCGCCGTGTTGAGGCCCCAACGCTTGCCCGCCGCTGGGCGGCAAAGGAGGCCTGTGCCAAGGCGCTTGGCACCGGCCTGGGGCAGGGGATTGGCTGGCGCGAGATCGAGGTCTTGGGGGATGCGCTTGGTGCGCCGCAGCTCGTTTTGACGGGGCGCGCAGCGCAGCGGCTTGCGGCCCTTGCCCCTTCCGGTTTTTGGGGGCGTGCACATTTGAGTTTGGCCGATGACCCCCCTTTTGCGCTTGCCTTTGTGGTGCTCGAAGCTGTGCTGGCGCAAGGCTCAGACGCGAGGTTCTAAAGCGTAAGCCACCCTTTGCCGAAACCCCGCCATCAGCCTCGCGGGTCAACATGGCATAAGCCCAAAAACCGGAACAGGCTTTTTCCGCATGGCGTTTTGCGCTAGGTCAAAGCGAACTCGCTGCATTGCCGTATCGACGACGCAGAAAATGCCACAATGCAGCAGGAGCCGGACCTCGGCACGGAAAAGCCAGCAAGGAAAAGAATGACCAACGTTGCGCCTAGTCCGAGCCCGAACGAACAGACGCCCAACGCCACCGCGGGCAAACCCGCTCTGCCATATCACGCGGTGCCGGTTGAGGAGGTTATGCGCGCACTTGCGACACAACCGCAGGGCTTGTCCTCCGCTGAGGCGTCTTTGCGGCTAAGCCGCTTTGGCCCCAACAAGCTGCCTGAGCCGCCAAAGCGCACCCTTTTGCAGCGGATCGCAGCACAGATTCACAATGTGCTGATCTACGTTCTGCTCGGCGCCGCGGTTGTAACGGCGGCCATGGCGCATTGGATCGATACGGCGGTGATTTTGGGCGTCGTGGTAATCAATACAATCATTGGCCTCATTCAAGAAGGGCGGGCCGAAGCGGCGCTTGCCGGAATTCGCGGGCTTTTGGCCCCCAAGGCCTCGGTTTTGCGCGACGGGCATAGGGTGAGCTTGCCCGCGGCTGAGCTTGTTCCGGGCGACATCGTGATTGTCGACGCGGGCGACCGCGTTCCCGCTGATTTGCGGCTTCTTTCGGCCCATGGGCTTGAGGTCGACGAGGCGATCCTGACCGGGGAATCCCTGCCTGTTAGCAAAGACCCAAGGCCTGTTGCGGCAACAACCGCACTTGGCGATCGTCGCGCGATGCTGTGGTCAGGGACGATGGTCACGCGCGGAACAGGGCGGGGTGTGGTGGTGGCCACGGGCACCGCAACCGAGATTGGGCGAGTTGGGCAGCTTGTGGCGGGGGTCGAACGGCTGACGACCCCGCTTGTCGAGCAAATGGATCATTTCGCGCGCTATCTCAGCCTTTTCATTTTGATCGCCTGTGCGCTGTTGTTTGCCTTTGGCGCGGTCTTCGAGCGGCAGCCGCTTGATGCGCTGTTCATGACTGTGGTTGCCATTGCGGTCTCGGCCATTCCCGAGGGCTTGCCGGCTGTTTTGACGATCACGCTTGCGGTTGGCGTGCAAGCCATGGCGCGGCGCCATGCCATCGTTCGGCACTTGCCTGCGATTGAGACAGTCGGCGCGGTTTCAGTCATTTGCACCGACAAAACCGGAACCCTGACGCGCAACGAAATGACCGTCGCGCGGGCGATCACGCCAAAAGAAAGTTTCGTGATCGAGGGAATAGGCTATGCCCCCGAAGGTCGGCTTACGCCTGCGGGCGATCTAACCGATGCGGCACTCTGTGCGCTTCTTTGCAACGATGCGCATGTGCGGCAAACCGAAAGCGGCTGGCATGTCGAAGGCGACCCGATGGAGGGTGCGCTTTGGGCCTTTGCCCACCGCGCAGGGGCCTCAGGCGCGGGCTGGCGCCGGCTTGACGTAATCCCCTTTGATTCTCAGCACCGCTATATGGCGGTCTTGGTTGAAGGGGCTGAAGGGCAAAGGCGGATTTTGGTCAAAGGAGCGCCTGAGCGCGTACTTGGCATGTGCGCCGGGGGATCCATTGATCACGAGGACTGGCTTGAGAAGGCCGCTGCGCTGGCAAACGCGGGTCACCGCGTGCTTGCACTCGCCGGTAGGCCAGCCGACAGGCTCAATGAGCACGAGCTCGAGGGGAAACTCGAGCTTTACGCGCTTGTCGGGCTGATCGATCCCCCCCGGCCGGAAGCAATCGCCGCGGTTAGGGAATGCCTTGCCGCGGGCATCGCGGTGAAAATGATCACCGGGGATCATGCCGGAACCGCCGCTGCCATTGCCCGGCAAGTTGGGCTTTCCCATTCAGACGAGGTGCTCACCGGCGCTGAGATCGATGCGATGGACGATGCTCGCCTGGCAATGGTGGTGCGCGACACCGATGTCTTTGCCCGCACAAGCCCCGCGCATAAGCTGCGCCTTGTGACGGCCTTGCAAGCGCATGGCTTGATCGTGGCAATGACTGGGGACGGGGTCAACGATGCCCCGGCCTTGCGCCGGGCCGATGTGGGCATTGCCATGGGGCGCAAGGGTTCGGAAGCTGCGCGCGACGCGGCCCATCTGGTGCTGACGGATGACAACTTTGCCTCCATCGCTGCGGCTGTGCGCGAAGGGCGAACGGTTTGGGACAATCTTCGCAAGGTTGTAAGCTGGACCTTGCCCACCAACGCCGGAGAAAGCTCGGCGCTGATCCTTGCACTGCTTTTCGGCCTGGCCATGCCAATGACCGCGCTGCATGTGCTTTGGGTGAATATGGTCACCTCTGTTACCTTGGGCATTGCTCTGGCCTTTGAGCCAACTGAGCCTGGCACCATGCGGCGCCCGCCACGGCCAAGGAACGCGCCGATTCTAACCGGAGAACTTGTCTGGCACATTGTGCTCGTTGGCCTTCTGTTTGCCGCGGCGCTCTTTGGCATTCATAAATTCGGTCTTGCGCGCGGGCTTTCGGCTGAAGCCGCGCAAACGCTCGCGGTCAACACGCTCGTTGTTTTGAAAATCTTCCACCTTTTCTTTATCAGGCGCTTGCACGACACCTCGTTGACCTGGGCAGCGGCAAAAGGAACTCGCGCGGTCTGGATTGCTTTGCTTGCCACCGTCGCCTTCCAGCTTGTTTTCACCTATTGGCCGCCTGCTCAAGTGGCCTTTGGAACCGCACCTGTACCGTTTTTAGAAGGCCTTGTCGCAATTGTTCTTGGGGTGGTGTTCTTTGCCTTGATTGAGACCGAAAAGCAGCTCCGGCTCGCGCATTTGCGCCGCAATAGCCCCCGTTTGGCCTAAGCGGACCGCAAGCGCCGACGCGGACAGATGCACGCCAAAGGGGAGCTGCCTTTCATTCGCGCCGCTTTGGGCCTAGTCCGCTCTGGTCGTTGGTTGCGTCCCTTTTGCCAAAGCGCCGTTCGCCTTGCGCGCCCCAAAACGGGTGCGCAAATAATATCGCAAGCGAATAGCCGTCGCGGCGACAAGCGGGCGCAGCGCGGGCAGATCGAAGGCCAAGAGCAAAAGCCCGATCGGAAGCATCCAAAGGCCGACGAAGGGCAAGAACCAAAGCACACCGCCGAAGATAAACAAAAGCGCAAGCGGGATGCGGACCAATGAACCCGCTTCAAAAAAGTAGCGGGCCCAGGGCAAGGCACGCTTGAGGCGGGCAATTTCACGGGCAAAGCGACGTTCGTGCCGATGGCGCATGGTAATCAAGCGTTCTGATGATCTTTGAAGATAAAGTGCTCTGTCTTCATGCCTGAAACAAGGTTTCAATGACGTTTGCGGTTCCCTCTCAAATGAAAGTCAAGCGAAAGTGAGAGCGCAGGCTTGACACGCGCCCCTTCCATGCGTAAAAGCGCACGCGCCGATCCCGTTTGGCAGGTCGCAAGACATCTGCCCGGGCTTAGCGTGTTGGTGTTGGTGGCCCCCGCAAGGGGAAGCCTGTCGTCGTGTTCGGTTTTCTTTGACCGGTCGCGAAGAGGACAACGCCCTTCAACCGCCCGGCCTTAGCCCCGGGCCCAAAGGAAGGAGATCAGCGCGTGACCAAACGCACGGCTGCCAAATTCAAAATCGATCGCCGCATGGGCGAAAACATCTGGGGCCGTCCCAAGAGCCCCGTCAATAAGCGCGACTACGGCCCGGGCCAGCACGGGCAAAGGCGCAAGGCCAAATTGTCTGACTTCGGTCAGCAGCTGCGCGCCAAGCAAAAGCTCAAGGGCTATTACGGCAACATCACCGAGCGGCAATTCAAGCGCATCTACAAGGAAGCGGCGCGCGTTCGGGGTGACACCGGGGAAAAGCTGATCGGCCTTTTGGAGCGCCGTTTGGACACCATCGTTTACCGGGCAAAATTCGTTCCCACCGTTTTTGCCGCCCGGCAATTTGTTAATCACGGGCACGTGCTTGTAAACGGCAAGCGCGTCACGATCCCCTCGTACCGCGTGAAAGAAGGAGACGTGATCGCCTTGCGCGAAAAATCGCGCCAGCTTGCGATGGTGCTTGAATCAATCGCGCTCGCCGAGCGTGACGTGCCCGATTACCTTGAAGTCGATCATCAAAAGATGACCGTCAAGTTCCTGCGCACGCCAAGCTTGAGCGATGTGCCCTATCCCGTGCAAATGGAACCAAACCTCGTGGTTGAGTATTACGCCAAAAACGGTTGAGACGATGATCCGAAAGCACGCTGGCCAAACTCGAACCAGCTTGCTTTGCGAAGGACCGTCCGCAGCTCGGGCGGTCTTTTCAATTCTGGTCCTGTTGTGCGCTTTGCCGGCAGAGACTCGTGCCTAAGGGGTGTTGCGTTTCCATACGGCCGCGTCAAAGCTGCCATACGGCGCCGTCTGGACCACTCGGCGCGCTCTTGCCAAAAGCCCGTTCCGGATCAGCCGGCGTCGCCAAGGCGGCCGATAAACGCTGCTGAAATTCTGCCCGCGAAATTTCTATCCCGCCAAGCGTGGCAAGATGCGGTGACCAAAACTGCGTGTCAAGCAGCGTATACCCCCCAGCCTTAAGGCGGGCGACGAGCTCAGCCAAAGCAAGCTTTGACCCATCTGTCCGCCGCGAGACCATGCTTTCGGCAAAAAATGCCCCGCCGAGCGCCAAGCCATAAACGCCGCCGGCAAGCGCATCATCCTCCCACACCTCGACTGAATGCGCAAAGCCGCGCTCATGCAGCTCTAAGAAAACCCGCCTGATCGGCGGATTGATCCAGGTTTCGGACCTGTCCTCAGCGCAGGCTTGCAAGACCAGAGCAAAAGCGTGATCGGCGCTGAAGCGAACCCTCCCGCGCCTGCGCCTGCGCCTGAGCGATCGGCTGATGTGAAACCCCTCGAGCGGAATGATGCCCCTGAGCGCCGGGTCAAACCAGCGCAAAAAGGACGAGCGAGCCGAGAGGCCCATCGGAAACAGGCCTCGCGCATAGGCGGCAAGAATGGTTTCAGCCGTGAGCTCCATCGGTTACAAGAGGTTCATGCGGGGGCGATGCTGCAAAGCGTATGGCAAAGCTGCAAGGGTTTTCTGACCGTGCAGCCTCCTTGCGCTCGCGCCTGACCGCGGCTGTAGCCAGCGGAAGGAGCAAGGGCTTCTCGGCGCGCTGATTGATTAAAAGCCAAGTGCACAGCCATCTTTGCGCGGATCAGAGGCGCCAATCAACACCCCCGAAGGCTCGATCCGAATTGCCTGCGCCCCCCCAAGCGGGGCGGTTGCAGGCTGGGGCTGATGGCCGCGTGTACGGAGAGCGGCAAAGACATCGGCCCGATAATCCCGTTCCAAAACAAAGCCTTCCGGGCCATCGAAGGCCCGCGGCGCGTCGATTGCCTCCTGCAGATCGAGGTTATAATCAACAAGGTTCGAAATCAGCCGTGCATGCCCGGTCGGTTGATAGGCACCGCCCATCACCCCAAAGGGCATAAGCACCCCATCAGCAAAGCGCGCCATGCCCGGAATGATTGTGTGCAAAGGCCGCTTGCCGCCGGCGAGTTCATTGGGATGTCCAGGGCGGAGCGTGAAGCCAGCACCGCGGTTTTGCAACAGGATCCCGAACCGTTCCGAGGCAAGCCCTGATCCGAAGGGGTGATAAAGGGAAAAGATCAGCGAAACCGCCATCCGGTCTTGGTCGACCGTGCAGAGGGAGACGGTGTCGCGATGGATGGCCTCGGTAAACGGGGCCACCGGCCCGCGCGTGCGCTTGGGCCCGATGAGGGCTGCAAGCCGAGCCGCTGTCGCGGGGGCAAGCATATGCGCAAGCTTCTCGCTTACGCCGGGCACATTCGGGTCGGCGATAAACCGATCGCGCGCATCGTAGGCAAGGCGCGTCGCCTCAGCCTCAAAATGTAGCCTTTCTGCACCAAAAGGTTCGTACCGGTTGAGCTCGACATGAGCGAGAATGCCAAGGAGCAAAAGGGCGGTGGCACCCTGTCCGTTTGGCGGATGCTCAAAGACCTCGACCCCCCGGTAGACAACCGAAATCGGCGCGCCCCAATCGGCGGTGACCGAGGCAAAGTCCTCCCCTGTGTGAAGGCCGCCCGCACTCTGCAGGGTGGCGATGATATCATCGGCAATCTCGCCTTCATACATGGCAGCTGGGCCTTTTGCTGCGATCTTGCGCATCGCGTTGGCGAGAAAGGGCGCAACGAAGCGTTCGCCAACCCGCGGTGCACGGCCAAAGGGGAGATAAAATCGTCGTGCGAACGCTGAGAGATGCTCTGCTTCATGGGCCCAATCATGGGCCACGCGCGGGGCCACTGGCACCCCTGTTTCAGCATGGGCGATGGCGGGCACAAAAAGTTTATCCCAGTCAAGCCGCCCATAACGCGCATGCAGACTAAAGAACCCGGCCACAGCGCCGGGGGTTGTCACCGCCTCGGGTCCATAGACCGGTACAGCCGTGAGGCCCCGCGCGCGCAAGGCCTCGGCCGAAAGCGCCCGTGGTGCACGACCCGAGCCGTTGAGGGCAACGATGCGCCCCTCGCTTGGCTGGTGGACAAGGGCAAAGCAATCGCCGCCAAGGCCGCACATGTGCGGCTCGGCCACCGTCAGCACCAAGGCCGCAGCAAGAGCCGCATCGACGGCGTTGCCACCCTCACGCATCACCGCAATGGCGGTTTCTGTGGCAAGGGGATGCGAGGTGGCGGCCATAGCATTGACCGCATAGACGGCCGAGCGACCAGGACGCTGAAAATCACGCATGGCACATTGTGTTCAGTATCGATTCGCGGGTTGTCGGGATCGATGCCGTTGCGGAGACGCTGAAAATCACACCTGGCACATCTAGTTCAGGGTATGGTTCGGCAATGCTTGGCGCGATCTCGGCAACGTGATCTCCCGCCGAGCCATAGCCTCTGCCCATCGATCGAAAAAACCGGCCCTCTTCTGCCTTCCCAAAAGTCGTACCCGCAAGCTAGCCTAGCGGTTTGGCGGATTGACGCAAGGGTGTGCGCCGAGGCGCGTATCATGGCTCGTCCGCGCGCGAAGAAGGGGGCGGGGCTCCCTCTGGCGCTATCACCGCAGTGAAAAGGGTGCGGAGGCTTGCCGCTTTTTCGCGTGCGACGATCTCGCGCGCACGAAAGCAAGACCCGTGTCGCCGCCATTTGGTCAGGACGGAGCCTTTTCGAATGCGCCAAACCGGGATGCAGGCGTAGGGCGGATCAGCGTCAGGGGGGGGCCGAAAGCGCCTCGGCAAGCCGCCCGCCCGCAGCAGCAAGCCTTGCCCGCGCTGCTTCTCTGTCGAGATCAAGGGCGAGCATGAGCACCGCTTCGCGGATCTCACCGGCCGTTTTGTCAAGGGCGGTGGTGGCCTCGGCAAGGCTTTTCCCGGTCAGCTCCGCAACCATTTGCGCCGCCCGCGCGCGGAGTTTGGCGTTTTGCGGGCGCATCGCCACCATCCGCCCCCGATAGACAGACCCAAGCCTTACAAAGACTGCCGTTGACAAAACCGTCAGCGCGGCGCGCTGGGCGGTTCCGGCTTTCATTCGTGTTGACCCTGCCACGGCCTCAGCCCCGGTTGGAAGGCAAAGCGGATAATCGGCAAGCCGGGCGATCGGCGCGCCAGGGTTGTTGAACAGGGCAATGGTCAAGGCCCCCGCCGCGCGCGCCTCTTGCACAGCGGCGAGCACAAAGCGCGTCCGCCCCGAGGCCGCAAGCGCAATCACCGCATCAGCGGCGGAAAGGCGAAGAGCCGCTAGAGCTGCTCGCGCTTCGGCAGCATTATCCTCTGCCCCTTCGGCGGCTTGGACAAGCGCGCTTGGCCCGCCGGCCAGCACAACCGCAATCCGTTCAGCCGGAAAGCCAAAGGTGGGCGTAAGCTCGGCAGCATCGTGGGCGGCAATCCGCCCCGAGGTTCCCGCCCCAACATAAATGAGCCGCCCGCCCTGCGCTACCCGCTCGGCCAGAGCCTCAGCCGCGGCGGCGAGGTTTGCGGCCAAAGGCACAAGCGTTGCCACGGCAGCAAGCTGCCCTTCGATCAGAGCCTGCACAGCCGCCTTGATCGGCCAGGTATCGAGCTCTTCAAAGCGGGCATCGAGCGCCTCGGTCGGGCGCGAGTGACGGTGACGTGAAGAGGGCACGGTCATGCTTGTCCAACAGGCATTCGCTCAATTCCGCTGTTCGACGGGCGCAAGGCCAGGTGGTCTTCAGCCCCTCCCTTCGTGCAGCCTGGCTCTTCAACCCTTCCCGCACAGGTCGGCGACAAAAAAGAGCGCGATCAGGCCAAAGGCGGACCAAACCGCCCCTTTGCCGTGGAACTGTTTCCCGCCATTGTGGCATGAACCGCGACCTGTTGCTGCGCGCCGCCAAACGCGGCCCGCGCCGGGCAGACCAACGCCCCTTATGATGACGCCACGGGATCATGCCACGCAACCCCTCATTTGGCCCTTGTGGCCGCAACAAACCCAATGATAGGGGCTTAAAAGCATACCGCCAAGGGTCTAAGGCCCGTGCCCCTGCGCTCAATCTGGGAAACGGCAGGGGGCGCACGCACATTTGGGTCGGGTGGCAGGGCCCGTTGCGGGGGCAGGGCCCGAGGTCTGGCCAAGGGCGTGGCCTGCGGTGGGGCGCGGGGCTTAGGCACGGCGCGGGTAAGGGCAAGGTGCCGGTAGGGGGAAGGCGCGGGGCAGGGCGGACACAGCAGACAAGAACAAAGCGATGGATAGGGTTATTCAGGCTGATGCGGTTTTCGATGGCGATCAGCTGCACCCGGGGGCGGCGGTTGTGCTGTCTCGCGACAGGGTCGCGGGCATTGGCCCGCCGCCCCCGGGCCTTCCTGTCGAGGATGTCGGGCCGGGGTGGCTTTTGCCGGGGTTTGTCGACCTGCAGGTCAACGGCGGGGGCGGAGCGATGCTTGGCCCTGAGCCCGGCGCTCTCGATCAGATCTGCGATGCGCACGCGCGCTTAGGGGCAACCAGCATCTTGCCAACGCTGATCACCGACACACCCGAGCGCACGCGCGCGACGCTCGTGCGGGTGATCGAGGCCTGCCGGGCCGGGCGCGCCGGAGTCTTGGGGCTCCATCTTGAGGGGCCGCATCTAGACCCCCGGCGGGCTGGGGCGCATGACCCAAGCCTATTTCGACCGCTTACGGCGGAGGATCTTCAACTTTATCTCGATGCGGCGCGGGCTTTGCCGGCCTTGATGATCACACTTGCGCCTGCCATGGCTTCTGTCGAAGCAATTGCCACGCTGGCACGCGCAGGCGTCGTGGTCAGCCTTGGCCATACCGAGGCGAGTGAGTCCGAAGCGCGCGCGGCCTTCGCGGCTGGCGCGCGGGCGGTGACGCATTTGTGGAACGCCATGAGCCCCTTGCATCACCGCGCTCCGGGCCTCGTTGGGGCAGCCTTGTGCGCGGATGTTGCCCTTGGTCTCATTGCCGATGGCCATCATGTCGCCGATTGTGTGCTCGCGCTGACCCTTGCAGCGCGCCGACATAGGGTGTTTTTAGTCTCAGATGCGATGGCCGTTGCGGGCACCGAGGCCGAGGTGTTTGCTTTCCAGGGCCGAGAGATCAGGCGCGCGGGGGGGCGGCTTGTTCTGCCCGATGGAACGCTCGCAGGGGCGGATCTCACGCTTGATTGTGCGATTGCCCGTGTTGCGACACTTGGCTGCCCGCTCGAGCGCGCCTTTGCGATGGCGACATCGATCCCGGCTGACCTGATCGGGGCCACGGTCGGCCGGCTGCGCAAGGGCTGGCCAGCTGATCTTGTGCATCTTGGGCCCGATTTGCGGCTGAGCGCGGTCTGGCAGAGGGGGCAGCGGATCCGGTAGGCACGCTTCGGTTGTGGGCGAAGGGCAGGCGGGGTGATCTTTGACGCGCGGTTTCGGCCCTCGCCTTGAGAGACTTGCAAAAGCCACGCTTCGTGGGGGCATTTCTTTCAGCCGCGGCTGAAGGGGGCTTGGCAGCCATTCCGCGCTTCGCAAGGCTTCGGCGGCCTTACCTGACCGTGGTGCTGTGTTGGCGTGCCACGCGTGAGCCAGCCTGCGCCGACCTTGCCCGTAAGCGGGCGTCGCATGCGAGCCGCAAGCGCTGGGCGCTGCGGTGCGCTCAGCCACGCTCAGGGAACGCCGGCAAAGCCTGCGGCCCGCCGGCCTGCCTGCACAAGGCCCATGTGTTCAAACGCGAACGGTCTTCCTTTGTCGAGGCGGCTTGTCCGGGCCTGTCAGATCATTTGCCACGCGCTTGTGTGCTGGCTTGAGGCGATGCGCCGGGCCTTAAGCGGCGCTCACACCTGCCTTTGAACAGGTTCCGCATCCGCCACGCTCAAAATTTGGTTTTTTCTCCGAGGCCCATCACGGCGAGGGCGTTTGCCCCTTGAGGCCGCGCCAATCGGCTTCCGCGTGCTAAAGATATCGGTGAATGGGCAAATGCCCCAAAAGAAAGGTCAGGGCGCGGCGGAGGCCGCTCGTATGGGGGGCAAACCAATAGACCCGTGGTTCCCCTGGGCGCTGCCAGCGCGTCCAAATCCCTTCCCGCTCGACCCGAAACGCGGTCTCTCGTGCCCTTGCTTGCTCGATCCAATCCGCAAGCGCGGCGATCAAGCCGGGATCGTTGAACAAAACCCCGATTTCGGTGTTCAACCAGGCCGAGCGTTGGTCAAAGTTGAACGAACCGACAAAGCCAATCGCCTGATCGATCACAGCGGCTTTGGCATGCAACATCGGCCCAGCGCCGCCTTTGAAGCAATATTCGAAAACCTCTACCCCGGCTTGTAAAAGCCTTTGACGATACCAACGGTAAGCGCCATGCACGAACGGATGGTCGATGACGGCAAGGCTGATGGTGATGAGGCTAAGCTTCACGCCCCGTCGGACGAGCGCGAGAAGCTCGGCCATGCCCGATCGGCCTGGCACAAAATAAGGCGACACGATTGTTACGCTGCCTTGCGCGCCCATCAGCACCGGATCGAGCCGGTCGGGAAGCCAGCTGCCCAATTTTCTCGTGCCAAGCGCTTTTTCGGGCGGGTCGGCCAGAAGCTTCAGCTGCCCGGCCGCGTGCCGACGCGCGAGCACGGCCTCGAGATGGGCGTCGGCGGTTGCGTGCGCCATGCGCGCGTGTGCTTCGAGCCGAACCCTCCGCGGTGGAAGGCCAGGCGCGCCTGGTCTTTTCCCCCGCCACAAGGCGGCGATCGGCAAAGCCAACTCGGAGTTCCAAAACGCATCAAACACGGCTGAGGTTTCAAGAACAATCGGGCCGGTGAGCAGCAAATCAAGATCGGCCACATTGCGCTTGCGGCCCGTGGCAAGCCCGAAATAGATGTCGCCAAGGTTCCTCCCGCCAACCACGGCCAGACGATTGTCAACAATCCAAAGCTTGCCATGCATCCGCCGGTTATAGCGCAGAAAGGAGAGCAAAATCTCAAGCCCCCGGCGCAGGGGACGAGCGCGTGCACGCACCGGATTGAACAGGCGAACCTCGATCCCCTTTGTGCGATTGAGGGTGACCCACAAGGGATCGCGGCGGAAATTGCTGACATCATCAACCAAAAGCCGCACGCGGACTCCACGACGGGCTTGTGCCATGAGCGCGCGCGCAAGGCGATAGCCGCTTGCGTCTTCTGACCAGATGTAGGTCATGATGTCGATTGAGCGCGCCGCGCGGGCGATGCTGGCAAGCCGGACCCCGAGCGCTTCGGCAGGATCGCTGATCAACGCGGCGGCATTGCGGCTGTCGCTGAGAAGCGCGTCAAGCGGCGCGTCGGTTCCCGGTGGGATCGCCAAAGCCACCGCCGCCCGCGCCCGCCGGGCAAACCGGCCAAAGGACCACAGCGTCGCAAGCGACAGCCCAATGAGAAGAAAAACCGCACATGCACCCCAAAGCAACGGGCGCGGCAGGTCCAGGATGAAGAACGCCCACCTCACGGCAACCTGAGGCGCGCCACAACGGGCAAGTGATCAGAGGCCAACCGCGCCATCGGCGTGTCGTGCACAGAGGGCGGCGACAAAGCAGCGCGTTGGCAGGCAAGGATCCGGTCAAGCGGCAAGACCGGAAAGCGAGCTGGAAAGCTGCCCCGGAAAAGCTGTAAGGGAACGAGACGGGTATGTTCGCCCTCGGGCGTGGCGGCCGACCACAGGGTCCGCATCGACCGGGTTTCGGAAAGGCTTGCGGTTTCTTCGCCAAGCTCTCGCCGCAGCGGTAAAAGCGCGCAACGCCGCCCAAGCCGCCATTCGTTCAAATCGCCCATCACAAGGGTAGGGCGCCCATCGCCACCGCCGATTTCTTTGGCAAGGCGGCGAGCCTGAGCCAAACGCGCGGCGCGCAAAAGCCCAAGATGGGTGGCAATGACACGAAGCGGGTGCGATCCAAACCAAAGATCAGCCACAATGGCCCCGCGCGGCTCGAGCCCAGGCAAACGCATAGCGCGCGCCGCTTCAACCGTGCCCTTCCGGACAAGTAAAAGATTGCCGTGCCAGCCCGTTGCGGGCCGCGCTGTTTGCCGAACCGGCACCGGCACAAGCCCGGTTACCCTCGAAACCGCGTCAAGATCGAGCACACCCGCCCGCGTGCCAAAGCGACGATCAACCTCCTGCAGGGCAACAAGATCCGCCCCGATTTCAGACAAAACCGCGACAATCCGGTCGGGGTCACGCCGACCGTCGGTACCAATGGCCTTATGGATGTTGTAACTGGCAACAACGAGCTCGATTGGGTTTTCGCGCTGCGTCGGTACGCGCAGCACGGGGACGATGTTTTGGTTGCGCAGCTGTGCTGTCATGCAACGAAGACTCTTGCTTTCAGATCACTCCGGAGCAGCGCAGGATGCGGGTTGCGCCTTCGCGCGCCAGCAGCCTGCCTTGGCTTTGTGCCTTTAATCCTATGGTGTGCGGTGGTGCACTTGTAAACTTGCCCGAGACGAGCCTCAGGGCTTTTTGTTGCCTCGCGACTTTTCATTTGTTCGGAGCCGCAAGCGTAGCAGAAAAACAGCCACATCTGTTGATATCTTGTTTTGATCGCCCCTTGCCAAGCTGTCGCGGGCTTAGTTGGCCTGCTAAGGGGAGCCGCAATGCGAACGACCGCTCCAAGCCTCGCGCCGCCCGAAGGGGCGCGCGGCGGGCGCTCGTGTGCGCCCCGGGGGCGCCGTTCTGATGGTGTCTAGAGCTTTTCGTCGGCCAAAAACCGCTCGAGCCACTGGATGGTGTAGCTGCCAGCAAGGATGTCGGGTTCTTTGACAAGGCGGCGAAACAGCGGCAGCGTTGTGTCGATGCCATCGACGATGATTTCGCGCAGCGCACGGTCAAGCCGCGCGATCGCTTGCGCACGGTTGGGTGCATGCACGATCAGCTTGCCGACCAAGCTGTCGTAATAGGGGGGGATCCGGTAGCCATCGTAAAGGGCCGAATCGATCCGCACGCCCAAACCGCCCGGCGGGTGGTATTGGGTCACGACGCCTGGGGCGGGGGCAAAATTGGGCAGCTTTTCTGCATTGATCCGCACCTCGATAGCGTGTCCATAAAGGCGGAGCTCGCCTTGTGTGATCGACAAGGGCAAGCCTGCGGCAACTTGAATTTGCTCGCGCACAAGGTCAAGGCCGGTGACCGCTTCGGTCACAGGATGTTCGACCTGAAGCCGGGTGTTCATCTCGATAAAGTAGAAAGCGCCGTCTTGGTAAAGGAATTCGATCGTGCCTGCTCCGGAATAGCCAAGCTCGGCCATGGCGCGGGCGCAAATGGTGCCAATTTCGGCCCGCTGCTCGGGGGTAATGGCGGGGCTTGGCCCTTCCTCCCAAATTTTTTGGTTGCGCCGCTGCAGCGAGCAATCGCGCTCGCCGAGGTGGATTGCTTGCCCCTTTCCGTCGCCAAAAATCTGAATTTCGATATGACGCGGGCGATCGAGGTATTTCTCGAGATAAACGCCATCGTTGCCAAAGGCAGCACGCGCTTCGCTGCGCGCTGTCTGAAACGCGGTCTCAAGCTCTTCGGGGCTACGGGCGAGCTTCATACCACGCCCGCCTCCGCCGGCGGTTGCCTTGACCAGAACGGGATAGCCAAGATCCGCTGCAATGCGCCGGGCTTGCTCAAGCGTCTCGACCGTTCCCTCCGAGCCCGGCACCACCGGAATGCCGAGTTTGCGCGCAGTTTCCTTAGCTGTGATTTTGTCGCCCATGAGCTGGATGTGCTCGGACCGCGGCCCGATGAACACAATCCCATGCTCTTCGACAACTTCCGCAAACCTTGAGTTTTCAGACAAAAACCCATAGCCAGGGTGGATGGCCTCAGCGCCAGAGATTTCGCAGGCCGAAACAATCGCTGGAATGCTGAGATAAGACTCAAAGGCCGGTGCCGGGCCGATGCAAATGGCCTCATCGGCCATCCGCACATGCATCGCATCGGCATCGGCGGTGGAATGCACGGCCACCGTCGCGATGCCCATTTCTCGGCAGGTCCGGATGATCCGAAGGGCGATTTCGCCGCGGTTCGCGATCAAGATTTTTCGAAACATGCGCTCTCAGTGACTCATTCGATGATCATCAGCGGCGCGCCGTATTCAACCGGTGTACCATCGGCAACAAGGATGCGGCGCACGATCCCCGAATGCGGGGAGGGGATTGGGTTCATGGTCTTCATCGCCTCAATGATCAGCAACGTTTGCCCCACGCGAACCTCTTGCCCGACGGTTACAAAAGGCTCGGCCCCTGGCTCAGGGGCAAGATAGGCGGTGCCGACCATGGGCGAGGTTACAACGCCCGGGTGTTCGGCAGGGTCGGGGGGATAGGCTGAGGCGGATGGATCAGCGCTCGCTTTGCCCGCGCTTGCCGAGGCGCCGGCGTGTGCCGGAGCGCCTGCAGCGGCCGCAGCAGGGGCCATGGCAGGAACCGGCACAGGCGCGGCATAGGCCCCAAGCGCTTGGGGGAGCACAGCCGGCACGTGCGGGGCCGTGGCCGGCTCGGCCACGCGGCGGCGCAGCCGAACCTCGAGCACATCCTCGGCACTCAGTGCGCGCCGAACATCAATTTCGTCGAGATCATGTGCATGCAAAATCTCAGCCAAAGCCCGAATGAAGGCTACATCAGCGGTTTCGCGTGCGCCCGCGCTCTGTTCGCTCATCCTGCACCTTGCGCCTTTCACATATGGGTTTCGTCAGCGCTCAAGGCCGACGGATTGTGGAGCAAAACGCCCCCTCTGCGCCCCTCCTATAGCGAAGCCTTACCAAAGCGAAAAGCCCCGCTGTTCCCCGCAGCTCTGGCGGGCGCCTTTCAGTTCAAGCACCAGCCCTTGAGCACGGTTCGAGCGCAGCGAGGAGAAGCAAAAGCGCATGATCGCGTGCTGCCTTGCGGACGCGGTCACGTCCAAGCGCACCGAAATCAATTGTTTCCGTGCGCGTGCCTTTATCAGTTACAAGGGCAAAACAGACCCGCCCTTCGGGCTTTGTTGCCGAGCCTCCCGGGCCCGCAATCCCCGTGATTGCAACCGCAACATCCGCGCCCGTCCGCGCCCGCGCGCCTTCCGCCATGGCCCGCGCCACGGGTTCCGAGACCGCACCATAAGCGGCAAGAAGCGCTTCGGGCACCCCCAAAAGCTCTTGTTTCAGGGCATTCGAATAGGTCACAAAGCCGCCGAGAAACGCCGCCGAGGATCCTGGAATATCGGTAAGGGCGGCCGCCACCATCCCGCCTGTGCAGCTTTCCGCAGTCACGAGGCTTCGCCCCTGGGCCGCTTTCAGAACTGCGCGTGCAAGCCGTCGGCTCATCGGCCCCCCCCATGCGCAACAAGCGCCAGAGCCACAACCACGCCGGCTGCGAGCACGCCCGCAAGAAGATCGTCTAGAATAAGACCGAAAGGCGACCGCAGCCGATCCGCCCAGCCCACCGGCCCCGGTTTCCAAATGTCAAACAGCCGAAAAGCGAGAAAAGCCGTGAGGATCCCTGGCCAAAGCCGCACAGGGTCAACCCCCGCATGGGCAGCACCAAGCGAAACCGGCCAAAGCGCAAGCCACATGCCGGCCACCTCGTCGATCACGATTGTGTCAGGGTCAGGGTCGGCCGGTGTGGTAAGCCTTTGCGCCACAGTCAGCCCAAGCCCGGCCACGGCGAGCGTTGCGAGAAAAAGCCCAGCAAACCCAAAGACCGCATGCACGAGCCACGCGCAGGGCAGGGCGGCAAGCGATCCCCAGGTGCCGGGCGCCGGACGCAAGAGCCCAACACCAAACCACGTTGCAAAAAGTTGTTCCCACCCCACGACGTCACCCCTTAGCTCCTAGATAGTCAGTGTTCTGCTTCTACGATGCAAAAAGTTGTTTCCACCCAACGGTTTCAGCCTCAAGACGCGCTCAGAACGAGGCAAGGGTAACTGTCGCCAAAGCGGCTATGCCCTCCTCGCGCCCGGTAAAGCCAAGTCGCTCGCTCGTTGTGGCTTTGATCGAAACGCGATCGGCGTCAATCTCAAGAAGCTCGGCCAGAACTTCCCGCATTTGTGGCACATGCGGGGCAATTTTGGGCCGCTCGCAAATCACCGTGACATCGGCGTTCATGAGCCGAAAGCCCCGCTCTTTGGCAAGGCCCACCGCATGGACGAGGAAAATGCGGCTTGCCGCACCCCGCCAGCGCGGATCGGTGGGGGGGAAGTGCCGCCCAATATCCCCAAGTGCAAGCGCGCCCAAGATCGCATCGGTCAGCGCATGGAGGCCTGCATCCGCATCCGAATGACCAACAAGCGCCCGCTCATGCGGGATCTCGACCCCTAAGAGCCAGAGGCGATTGCCCGGTCCAAAGGGATGCACGTCAAATCCGTGCCCGACGCGGATGTCGATCATGGCCTTTTCATTGCTTGGCATTGGCCGCGCCCGCCACGACAAGAGCGCCTCGGCGCGGGCAAAGTCTTCCGGATAGGTGAGTTTGAGGTTTTCTTCCTCCCCCGGCACGGACACAACCGCAAGCCCAGCCGTGCAAGCAAGTTCGGCGTCATCCTTTCCCTCCAATCCTTTTTCTGCTGCGGCGCGGTGGGCATTTAGAATGGCGGCGAGGCGAAACCCCTGCGGTGTTTGCGCGCGCCAAAGGCCTTCACGCGCAACCGGCTCGAAGAGAAGCCGCCCATCGCCCCGCCAAAGCGCATCGACGACCGGAATGACGGGAACAACGGCATCGGCTTCGGCAAGCGCATCCACCACACGTCTGATCAAATCTGGGCTCACGCAGGGCCGCGCGGCATCGTGAACCAAAACAAGCTCAGGTGGATTAGGGGCTCGGGCAAGCGCCTCAAGCCCCGCTCGGACCGATTGCGTTCGGCTTGCACCGCCTTGAACCCACGGCAGAGCAAGCTTTTCGGCAAAGGGGGCATCCTCGGGGCGGATGACAAGTAAAAGCCTGTTAAGGCCCGCTTCGCGAAAGGCACAAACCGCATGCAATGCAGCCGGAATGCCGAGAAGGGGTTGCCATTGTTTGGCGCGGTCTTGGGTGCGCGGCGTGGGTGCGCAGGCGCGCTGTGCCCTAAGGCCACGCCCGGCTGCAACCAAAATCACGGCAATGCGGTTGGGGACGAAAAGGTCCTGCATACTTGAGCTTTAGGGCGTGCCACGACGCCCTGCAACGCGGGTCTTTGGAGGTAAACGGTTATTCGCCAACCTTAGCGGGCAGGACATGATCTCTCGAATCATGGCGCAAGGACCTTGGACGGGGAACATGCGTGCGAGGATGCCCCCATGAGCATGGCGGGGCATGCCAATGGGATGGCTGCCGGTGCGCCCACGGTCTTCTGACCTAAACAAAGCGCAAGCCGCGCCAACTCGGGCGAAGCACAGAGCGCATGGTCGCCGAAAGCTCCTTCCACAAAGCCGGATAAAAGACCGCAAAGTGTCTCGGCCCCAAATCCCAAACGGTGAGACACGCCGCGCGGGAAGATGCACGCTGGATCTGATTGTGCCGCGCACAAGCGCGACTTTGCCGGAACAATAAGGGACAAAGTCGAGGCGCCTCAGCTTTGAGCACCGCCTCTTGGGCTGCCTCTGCGACCTGCGGGCGCACCCGGCGGTTCACTGTGCAGAGTGTTTTTGAAGATGCTCTCGGTCCACGAGCCCCTCTTGTCAGCACCACGCTCGGCACGTGTTTGGGTGACTCGGCGCGTGGAGACCAATCGCTGACGAACGGCAAGCGGGTGCCTGTCCGGTCCGTGGTGTTGGCTCATGACATGATCATGGTGCCGGCGTCTTTTTCGATCGCAAGGCCACTCGCAAGAGTCTCCCCCAAGTCTCGAACACGATGATGGGACAGAGCTCGCTGCCGTTCAGATCAGCGCGTGCCCATGCTCAGCTCAAAAGCGGTAAGGCTTTAGTCCCTCGACGCTTCCGCTTGCCCCGTGGGGCTCGGAAATTCAACAGCCGAGCTGAGCGCTTTCGGAAGGAGCGTAAGGTTAGCGCAAAGAGCGTTCGAGGCGTCGCTCGTGGCGGGCGTTACCTCGCTCGCGCATCCAGCTCTGTTTCCACAGATCTGCAAGGGTGAAGACAAAATTGACCACGGGGTCGCGTTCGTCTGCCAGGGCAAAGAGGCATTCTTCGACATCGTGCTTAAGTTCGCAAACCAGGATGCGGCGCACGGTGTCGGTGCGATTGGTCCCGTAACACCACATAAAGCCAACACCAACGCCAAGAGCGACGGCTTCGTAAACCGCATCGCGCGTGTCCGCCACCAGCACGGGCTTGGGCGACAGACCCGAACGCTCGAACGCGCGATCCACGACACGCTGGGTCGAGGACCCATGACTGCGAAAGATCAAGGGATGTTCGATCAGCGCGAGCAGCGATGTGGACTGAGTTTCGGCAAGCGGATGATGCGCCCCGGCAATCGCAACGACCTGCTGACGCAAAAGAACAGTGCGCCGAAAACGTGGGTCGAGAGGCACATCGGGCAGAACGCCAAGCTCGACTTGGCGCTTGAGGACCGCGCGCATAATGTCCCCGTGTGATCCAGTGATCACATCCACGGCAAGATCACGCTGGGCCGCCAAGACGTCTTTGATCAGCGCCATGCCGGGCATCGAATTGCCAAGGCCAATCTTTAGCCGGCGCCGGCCAGAGGGATCCCGCCGGGCCAGAACCCGTTCCGCCTCGGCGAACTCTTGTGTGATCCGGTCAGCGATTTCGCAGAGCTCGCAGGCCAGCGGCGTTGGCTTAAGAACAATGCCTGTGCGCTCGAACAGCGGCGTTCCCTGAATTGCCTCGAGCGCATGGACAGCTTGGGCAATGGCGGCATGGCTTTGCCGAAGCGCGCGCGCAGCGGCGGCAAATGACCCATGGTCAACCACCGCGCGCACCGCACGCAGACGTGCCAGCGTGACCGCTGGGAGCCTGTCCGAAAGCGCCTTCTTCATGGTCTGATAGCTTAGCTTGAAGCTGTTACAGGCACGTAACACCAAGCGTTCACCGTTTGCGCAAAGCGGGGCGCGGGCCGAGAACGGTTTTCGCCTCAAACACGCGCCGGATGGACGCGCTCACGGCTTCAGAAGGGTTTGCCCATGGACGATGGGTCTACGCTTGTCGACCTGCTTGCGCTCACACAGGGAAACGATGTGGGCCTTGTGCTCGCTGATCTCGACGGCTGCCTCATTGCCGGGGATTCGGTTCTGCCAGGGGCGCGCGCGCTTGTTGAAGCGGCCGCGGACCGCCTTTGGATTGTTTCCAACAATTCAACCGAAACCGCGGCGACGCTGGCCTTTCGGCTCAAGACCTTGGGACTGCCCATTCCACCCGACCGAATCTTACTGGCGGGTGAACAGACGATTGTGCATCTTGCCGAAACAGGGCAGGCAACACGGCTTGCTGTCTTTGCCGCCGAACCCTTGCGCGCCTTGGCGCGCCAATTGGGGTTTATCGAGGATCGGACATCACCCGATGTCAGTGTCTTGGCGCGTGACCCTCGCTTTGGGTTGAACACATTGAACGCACTTTCTGCTTTGGCTCTTCGCGGTGTGCCGATTTGGCTGACCAATCCTGATTGCTCTCACCCCGGCCCAGACGGCCTGCCGCGCGCCGAAACGGGCGCACTTTGGGCGGCACTGACGGCGATTGTACCCGTCAAGCCAGCGGGATGCCTTGGCAAGCCAGCCACGACGCTCATCGAAATGGCGATCAAGCGCGCCGGTGTCAGGCGCGAACAAGTGGTCTTTCTCGGCGACACGCCAGCAACCGACGGCGCGGCAGCTGCCGCAGCGGGGGTGCGCTTTGTGCAACGTTCGCGGCCGGCCGTGTTACAAGGAGCGGCCTCATGCTAAACCGGGCGCTGCAGATCGCGTTGCGCATGATGTTGACCTTTTGGGTCATCATCACGCTGGTGTTTTTTGCAACGCGGCTGTCGGGCAATCCGATTGATTTTGTCATCGGTGAGGGCCTGACCTCCGAAGACCGGGCGTTGCTTCTGCGCTATTTCGAACTCGACCAGCCCTGGTGGGTGCAATATCGCGCCTTTGTTGCCGCGTTCTTAGACGGGAACTTTGGCCTGTCTTTTCTTGAGCGTCGGCCTGTTGTTGAGGTTGTTACAGCGCGGATTTGGCCCACGCTGCAGCTCTTGCTCGCGGCAATGACGCTGACCGTTTTGGTTGCATTGCCGCTTGGGGTGTTTGCTGCGATCTGGCGCGATTCATGGATCGGCAGCGCAGCGATGGTGATCGCCTTTCTTGGCTATGCGGTGCCAAACTTTGTGCTGGCGGTCTTTTTAATCCTCATCTTCGCAAATTGGCTCAATTGGCTGCCGGTTGTGGGCAATGCAACGCCGTGGCATTTCGTTATGCCAACGCTGACGCTGAGCGCTGGCCTGATTGCGGCGCTCACGCGGTTTACCCGCAACGCGATGCTTGACATCCTTGGCCAGGACTTCATGCGCACAGCGCGTGCCAAGGGTCTCAGCGAGCGGGTTGTGATCCTCCGGCATGGGCTGCGGAATGCTGCGATCACCATCCTTTCGGTGTTTGGCTTGCAGATTGCCGGGCTCGCTGCCGCGGGATCCGTGGTGGTCGAGTCAATCTTCGCTTGGCCGGGGATCGGCGAACTTTTGGTGCGCTCGGCGATCCGGCGCGATTATCCCGTGTTGCAATTTGGTGTGCTGTCGGTTGCGGTCGCGGTGATTGTGATCAATGCGGTGATCGACCTTGCGTATGCTTGGGCGGATCCCCGCTTGCGGCGCGAAGGGGTGTGAGCCATGGCTGCGCATGCCGCTTCCCTCCCCGCTGTTCGCTTTGGCTTGATCCGGCTTTGGGGCGAGGCGGACATCATTCAGAAAGCGGCGATCGTTGTTGCGCTCATCTTGGTTTTGGTGGCAATTTTTACCCCGCTGATTGCGCCTTTTGAACCCAACGCGCAGTCGCTTCTAGCGCGGCTCAGACCGCCTTTCGGATTTGAGCGGGCGCACCCAGGCCATTGGCTTGGCACCGATGAGCTTGGCCGCGATATCCTGTCGCGCTTGCTGTTTGCATTGCGGCTGACGCTTGCCTTGGCCTTGGCAGGGGCCACGCTTGGGCTTCTCATCGGCGGCACGCTCGGCCTGCTCGCGGGGTTGGTTGGCGGGCGAACGGAAGCGGTGATCATGGGCGCTGTTGATGCCCAAATCGCTATTCCTTTCACGTTGATTGCGCTCCTGGTGCTGGCAATCTTTGGCAACACGCTCGGCGTTCTCGTCCTGGTTCTCGGGCTTTATGGGTGGGAACAATATGCGCGGATCGTACGGGCCGAGGTTAATCGGCTAATCGCCATGCCCTTCATCGAGGCAGCGCGAGCGGCTGGTGCGGGGATGTTCCGCATTGCGCGCGTCCATCTTTTGCCAAACCTGGTTTCGCCCCTTGTCGTTCAATTCACGTTGTCGTTCTCGGGGATCGTGTTGCTCGAATCGACACTGTCGTTTTTGGGATTAGGCGTTCAGCCCCCGACCGCGACGCTTGGAACCATGGTCGGTGTGGGGCGGGATTACATGGCCACCGCACCATGGATCGTCATGGCTCCTGCATTGACGATCCTTGCTGTCACATTCGCCGTGCAGATCCTCGGCGATTGGTTGCGTGACCGGAGTGATCCGCGGTTGCGCAGACGCTGAGCCCGTCCCGCCGGGCGGGGAGGGCTCGTCCATCTCCAAAAAAGGAGCGATCCCATGACAAGGCTACTTCAAGGAACGGCGGTGTCCTTGGCGCTTGTTGCGCTTTCCGGTGCAAGCCTGGCACAAGAGATCACCGTTGTTGTGCAAAATATGGCAAGTTATCTCGATCCCGGCCGCGATCATTCGAACGTCGGCTCGCAGTTTTACTTCAACCTCTTCGATCCTCTGATCCATCGCGACCACAGCACGCTCGAGCCCGAATGGCTGCCAGGCCTTGCCGTATCATGGCAACTGATCGGGCCAACCACGATGGAGCTCAAGCTTCGTGAGGGCGTTCGGTTCCACAATGGTGCGGTTATGACCGCTGACGATGTGGTCTTTTCGCTCAATCGCTTGTTCCAGGCGGATTTTCCGCCATACCAAGTGCGCCAGCGCGACCGACTTGCCAATTTCGACCGTGCCGAAAAGGTCGACGATCTGACCGTGCGGGTTCATACCAAGCGGGAGGAAACCCTTTGGGAGACACTGCTCAACCTGCAACAACTTTATATTGTGCCAGAAGCGTATGTTAAATCGCTCGCCGGTGATCCAAACGCGCTTGAGCATGACGATTTTGAGGCTTTTGGGCAAGCGCCTGTGGGCACTGGCCCGTATCGGCTCGCGGAATTCGTGCCTGGTCAGCTTTTGGTTTACGAGCGCTTCGAAGATTTCTGGGGCGAACCGGCGCCGCTTGCACGCGTCACCGTGCGTCATGTGCCCGAAATTTCAGCGCGGCTGACCGCTCTGCGAACGGGTGAGGCGCATCTTGCAACAAACATTCCACCCGATCAGCTTGCCCAAATCGAAGCAGATCCTTTGCTCAAGGTTGAAAGTGCCCAAACGGCGCTTTTCCACATGATGATCATGAACGTGAACCACCCGCAGATGCGGGATTCGCGCCTGCGGCGGGCCCTAACGCTTGCGATCGACCGCGACCTGTTGAACGAGACACTCTGGCTGGGACGCGCGGAAATCCCCTCCTCGCATACAATCCGGGAATTTGGGCCGCTCTATATGCCGGAACTCAGAACATTTTATTACGATCCTGAGGAGGCGCGCCGTCTTTTGGCGGAAGCCGGCTACGACGGGTTCGAAATCGTCTACGATCACTTCCCAAACTACTACACAAACGAAGTTCTTGCGGCTCAGGCGATTATAGAGATGTGGAAGGCCGTTGGGATCAACCGGAGGCTCAACCAGGTTCCGCAGTGGACAGGCGGCAGGCCCGAGATGATGGTTCGCACCTGGTCAAACCCAATGTATTTTGCCGATCCGGCGGGAATGTTTGGCGTGATGTGGGCCCCGGGCGGACCGGCCGAGTCAGAAGGGCGCTTTAACACCGATCCCGATTATGCGGCGCTGTGGGAGCGCTTCCGCTTTTCTACCGATCTTGACGAGCGGCGCGCCGCCTATGCCGCGCTGATGCAGCGTATTGCGGCCGACCCACCCTTCTTGCCGCTGTGGCGGCCTTATGAATCGTGGGCCATGCGACGCGAGATCACCTGGCGCCCACAGCCGGGCCATATTCCCTACGTGCTCGATTTCCGCGCGGGCGCTATCTCTGTTGGCGTAAGTAACTGATCTTGGCTCGGGGTGAGGTTGACCGCAGCCCACTGTCCGTTGTGGCAGTGGGCCTTTCCCACCGCTTTTCGGGCAGAACGCTATGACCCTTCGTCTAGCCCTTGTCACCGATATTCATCACGGCCCGCCTTCGGCCAGCAAGGTTGGTCATGCCGCGCTCGCGGCGCTTGAGGAATTTGCCGCCTTTGTTGCCGATCTGCGTCCGCTTGCCGTGTTCGACCTCGGCGATCGAATAACCGATGTTAACCCAGAGACTGACCAGCGCCATTTGGCCGAGGTGGCGGAAGCATTCCGAGGCCTTGCGGTGCCGCACTTTCACCTCGATGGGAACCACGACCTTGCCTTCCTGTCAGACGCAGAAAATGCAGCGGCCCTTGGCCAGGCGTTGGGCCATGCCACAATTGACCTTGAGGGTTGGCGCATTGTCTTGTGGCGGGCTGATGCCCGCATCCGACGCACGCCTGGGGCAGAGGGCTTTGTGTTGCTCGAAGGTGACCTGGTGTGGCTTGCCCGAACCATCTTAGCGGCCGATCGGCCGCTTCTTGTGCTCAGTCACGTGCCCGTCTCCGGCCAAGGTCAGGTGGGCAATTACTACTTTGAAAATGACCCTCATTTGGCAACCTATCCAGGCGCTGGCCGGATCCGCGCTGCTTTGTCACGCGCGCGCGTGCCTGTGGTCTGCCTTGCGGGTCATGTCCATTGGAACAGCATCACAACGGTCGATGGCATCGTTCATCTCACCCAGCAATCGTTGACCGAAAGCTTTACCACAGAGGGCGTGCCCGCCATGGCCATGGGTTGGATCGAGCTTGGTGACACGGTTCGCTGGGAGGTGATCGGCCGCGATCCAATTGTCTTCCAGTTTCGCCCAGAAGTGCGACGTTGGCTCCCACCTTTGCCCGATTTCCGCACGCATCCTGGTCTTGCCCACGCCCAAGCGGAGCGCGCCCCATGAGTTCTGACCCGCTTCTTTCGGTCGAGTCTTTGTCGATTGCCTTTGGCGATGCTCGTGTCGTCGACACGCTGAGCTTCACCGTAAATCGCGGCGAAACGGTCGCTCTTGTTGGTGAATCCGGCTCGGGTAAATCCGTGACGGCGCTTGCCATCATGGGCCTTTTGCAACGAAGCGGCGGGCGCATTGTCGGCGGGCGGATTTTGTTTTTCCCCGAAGCGTCTGCACCGGCGATTGACCTTGCAACGCTCGACGAGGCAGTGCTGCGCACGCTCCGCGGGCGCCGGCTCGCCATGATTTTTCAAGAGCCGATGACCGCGCTCAACCCAGTGATGTCGATCGGAGAGCAAATTTCAGAGGTTTTGGCGTTGCATCGAGGTTTGCGCGGGCCTGCCTTGAAGGAGGCGGCGATTGCCGCGCTTGCACGCGTTAGGCTGCCTGATCCTGCCCGTCGATTGCGGCAGTTCCCACACGAGCTTTCGGGTGGTCAACGTCAGCGGGTGATGATTGCCATGGCCTTGGCCGGGCAACCGGACCTGCTGATTGCCGATGAACCGACCACTGCCCTTGATGTGACAACGCAGGCCGAAATTTTGGCGCTTCTGCGCACGCTGCAGGCCGAAGTTGGAATGAGCATGCTGTTCATCACTCACGATATGGGCGTTGTTGCCGAGATGGCGGCGCGGATGATCGTGATCCGGAAGGGGCGTAAAGAGGAAGAAGGCAGCGTGCATCAGGTTTTTGCAAGACCGACCGCGGCTTACACACGCATGCTTCTCAAAGCGGCCCCGCGGCTTGGCAGCGGCGTTCGGGCGGGCCCCTCGCGGCGTGGGGAGCCAGTTCTTGAGGTTGAGAATCTCTTTGTGCGCTACCCCGTTCTCACGCCTTTCAAACCGTGGCAAAGGCAGGTCCATTATGCAGTGGCCGGTGTTTCCTTTACGCTGCGGCGCGGTGAGACGCTCGGCCTTGTCGGGGAATCTGGTTGCGGCAAATCTACCGTGGCGCGCGCGATCCTTCGCTTGATCGAGCCCGCCGCTGGCTGCGTGCGCCTCTTTGGCCGTGACCTTTCCGGCGAGCCGCGCCACTCTCTGCGACGGCTGCGCGCCGATGCGCAGATTGTTTTTCAAGATCCGTTTGCAAGCCTGAACCCGCGCTTGCGGGCGCTCGATTTGGTGACTGAGCCTGCGGTGATCCACAGCCGTGTTCCAGCCGGGAACCGCCGCGCCCTGGCGGAGAGCTTGCTTGAACGCGTGGGTCTCGATCCGGCCTTTGTGGACCGTTATCCGCATGAGTTCTCGGGCGGGCAACGGCAACGTCTGTGCATCGCCCGCGCTCTTTCGGTGGCGCCAACCGTGATCGTTGCCGATGAGCCGCTGTCAGCGCTTGATGTTTCCGTTGCGCATCAAATCAGCGAACTTCTTGCCTCCCTGCAGCGCGAAGAGGGTTTAGCACTGTTGTTTATCTCGCACGACCTCGCTGTTGTTGAGCGACTTGCCCATCGTGTGGCGGTGATGCAGGCGGGTCAGATCGTAGAGCTTGGGCCAACCGAAACGGTGCTGGCACGGCCTTCGCATCCTTATACGCGGCGGCTTTTGGCCGCTGTGCCGCGGCCTGAGGCGGGGCTTTTGCAACACACTCTTCCGCCCGCTCCGGACCTTCCCCCACTGGTTTTGCCGCTCTCGGCCATTCCACCGCCCGCACGAATGCGCGAAATCAGCCCAGGCCATTATGTTCGCGCCCTTGAGGAAGCGCCTACGACCTCGTTTCCGATCCGTCCAGAGCGTCACAAATCGGCCGCTCATTTCTAAGGTCGGATCCCTATCCGGTCGTTGTGGCGGCAGGCCCAAAAGCGCGCCGGGCCATTTGCGTGAAGCATGCGTTTGCAACAGAGACATTGGTCAAACGAAGCCGGAAGCGCGCCCAGGTCTGCGGCACTCAAGGCCGTGTGCATTCTGTTTAGGGAGGGCCGGAGGGGTGAGAAAAAGCCAAGCTCAGGCCGATGTAAGAGGTTAAGTGCTGTCGCCGTGGCCGACGGCATCGCTGGAGGGGTGAGAAAAAGCCAAGCTCAGGCCGATGTAAGAGCTGAAAATGCCGCAGATTTTTTGCATCGCCACGCGCTTTGACAACCTTGTGTGAAGCCAGAAAGGGCAACCGAACGGATTTAACGGTGACGAAGCCGAAAGGCCCTCTGTCGCGCGCGGCTCTTTTTCAGCAAAAATGGCCAAGGGATGCTCAGGCCGGGCGCGCCTTCATGGGCGCCAAGGCCTAAGGTGTTTCGAGCCCGTGTGCGGGTGCATGCCCAAGTTGCACGCTCCGCGAGCGCAAGCACGTTCTCGCGCGGTGTCGTTGCGGTTTTGTCGCATCTGTGACCGTTCCCTCACCGGCCACAGGGTCAAATCGTCTCTCCCCTTAGCGGTCGATCGCCCGCTTTGCGCCCGCGCGTCCGCGAGCGACAGAAACTTCCGCGAGAGAAAAAATGCGGCGCGGTCTCTGCCCTTGTCGCGATCGTTGCATCTCTGACCAGTTTCGGAAGAGGGCAAAGTGGCGGTGTCTTTGGCGGGCACGGGCAGCGTGCTTTGAGAGCCGGGTCTTTGGGCCTTTGCGGCTCAGGCTCGCACCATCACCCGCCTAAGCCCTAAGCCGTTCTCCTGCCGGGTCAAAGGGGGCGGCGGGTAAAATGACGGCCGCGGTTGGTTGCCCTAATAGGGCGACGTGAAGCTCGGTGCCGGGGGCTGCGTAATCAGCTTTAACATAGGCCATGGCTAGGGATTTTTTGACGAAGTGACCGTAAGCGCCTGAGCTCACCTGGCCAACGGGCCGGCCATCAGGCAAAAAGATGGGCTCTCCGCCCGAGGCGTCGGCGTTTTTCTTCCGGGTCTCGTCGGGGTCGAGCTCGAGCATCACCAAACGCTCCCGCGGTGGCATCGCGGCGACCCTTTCCCAGGCCTCATGGTTCAAAAAAGGCCTCTGATCCATCTTGATCAGGCTCGCGAGCCCGCTTTCATGCGGCCAATATTCGGGCGAGTAGTCTCTGCCCCAGCTTCCGTAGCCTTTTTCAACCCGAAGCCCCATGAGCGCGCGCGCACCCACGGGCACCGCATCGACCGCGCGTCCCGCCTCAAGAAGCGCGGCATAAAGGCGCACTTGGTCTTCTTGAGCACAGTGCAGCTCCCAGCCGAGATCGCCGGTGAAAGAGATCCGGATCGCAATGCAGTCAACGCCGGCCACCGTGATGCGTGCAGAACGCATGAATGGAAAGGCCGCGTTTGACAGATCGGCATTGGTGAGCCTGCTCAATAGATCGCGCGCGCGAGGCCCGGCAACGTTGTAGCCGCAAAGCGCCTCTGTCAGGCTTTCAAAAACCGTCTCTCGAGGAAGCGGAACGGAACGGAAAAAGCGGCTATGATACCGCTCGGCCATGCCTGAGCCGATGATCAGGAACTCATCCGGCCCAAGCCGGGTGACGGTAAAATCGCCGGCCACCCCACCGCGTTTGCCGATCAAGGGAGTAAGGCACGTGCGGCCGACCTGCCGCGGCATTCGGTTTGCGAAAACCGCATTTGCCCACTCCTCTGCCCCGGCACCCTTCACCCGGTATTTGGCGAAATTCGATATGTCAATGATGCCGGCGCGTGTGCGCAAGGCGATCATTTCCTCACCCATGGCAGTCCACCACGCTTGGCGGGTGAAGCCGTAGCTTTCCGTCGCGTGCTTTGGCGAAGGCGCAAACCATTGCGGATGCTCCCAACCAAAGTTGAGGCCAAAGACCGCGCCCATCGCCTTTTGCATGGCATAAGCGGGGCGGGTGCGCAGCGGACGGCCGGCCGTGCGCTCTTCATAGGGAAACAGGATCTTGAACCGATTGGCGTAGGTGTCGCGCACGCGTTCGCGCACAAAACGGCGATCATTCGCCCAAGCGCCGAAGCGGGCAAGATCCCACGGAAAGATGTCGTAGGCGGGCTCTCCCTCAAGGATCCATTGCGCCGCCATCAGCCCAAGCCCGCCCGATTGTGAAAAGCCCGGGATGATGCCACAGCAGCAGAAGAATGTTGGCAGCTCAGGCAGCGGGCCGAGCAGGGCTGCGCCATCAGGTGCCCAGATCATCGGCCCATTGATCACCCGCTTGATCCCGGCCGAACCGGCCACCGGAACGCGCTTGATCGCGCGCAAGACATTTTCTTCGATGCGGTCAAGGTCATCGGGGAACAGCTCGTGGGCAAAATTGGCGGGCGTCTCCTCCTCGGCCCAAAACCGCATGTCGCGCTCATAAGCGCCAATGAGCATCCCCTGTCCTTCTTGACGCATATAATATTCGCCATCGCGGTCAGCGACTGAGGGCAAACGCCGGCCAAGCGCAGCGATTTCGGGGATTGTCTCGGTGACAAAATATTGGTGT
>FWWL01002671.1_pt1 | contig 35503 bp, 19 predicted proteins | sample 2228331 | NCBI WGS metagenome assembly FWWL01 (sample SAMEA103939775, study PRJEB20133) | metagenome
AAAAAGAGCCATATCGACTATCAAACAAGATAGCCAGCAAGAACTGGGGAAAAATCCAGATGGCAGGAGGTTGGTAGGAAAAAACCATCTGGCAAAACCCTGGTTCTTGCTTTACGCTTTGGGCCCTTTAAGCGTAAGATATGGCTCTTTAAGCTGGGGGAAAGTAAAAGGCTATTTTACATTATTAGCTATCTTAAAGCTAATGTCAAGACTTTGGACAAATCCTAACATCACCTAAAATCTGAAATTTAATAATTTTTGGGTCTTGAACTTGGATTTGCCTTTTAATCATACCTTTCATTTTATCAGCAAATATCCAAAAATTTATAGGTAACAAGCTTTGTTTGAAAATCAAAATTTATCTAAAAAAGTTAGACAAATATCTGCCCGTATAGCTTTGGTGATGCCTTGCAACTTGCTGAGGCGTGCCTTCAATAACTATTTTGCCACCTTCTGGGCCACCTCCTGGCCCCAAATCAATAATCCAATCAGCTGTTTTAATGAAATCAAGATTGTGCTCGACCACTAAAATTGTATTGCCTAAATTCACTAATTCTCTGAGAACATACAATAGCTTTGAAATATCGTGGGGATGAAGACCTGTAGTTGGCTCATCTAAAATATAAAGAGTTCTACCAGTTGCTTTTTTAGCCAATTCTGCGGTTAATTTAATTCTTTGGGCCTCTCCCCCAGACAAAGTAGTAGCAGGTTGTCCCAATTCTAAATAATCTAAACCGACTTTTGCCAAAAGTCCTAAACGATGGCGGAGAGGTGGAATAAATTTAAAAAATTCCAAGGCCTCCTCAACACTCATTCTTAAAACTTGGGCTATGTTTTTTCCTTTGTAAGTAATGCTCAAAGTTTCTTGGTTATATCTTTGGCCTGAACATTCAGAACATTCTACATAGACATCTGGCAAAAAATACATTTCAACCTTAATTAACCCCTGACCTTCGCAAACCTCACACCTTCCACCTTTTACATTAAAACTGAATCTTCCTGGAAGATAACCTCTAGCTCGAGCTTGAGGAGTTTTAGCAAATAGCTCTCTTATGTAACTAAAGGCCCCAATATAGGTAGCAGGGTTTGACCTGGGAGTCCTGCCAATTGGCGACTGATCTACAATTGCCACCTTATCAATAAATTCTATCCCTTCAATTTTGGTATGCTTTCCAGGTTCTAGTTTTGAGCCATAAAAATGCCTCAATAGAGCTCTAGCTAAAATATCATCAACCAAGGTGCTTTTGCCAGATCCAGAAACACCAGTAATGCATACTAATTTTCCGAGAGGAATTCTAACATCAATGTTTTTCAGATTATGCTCTTTTGCGCCTCTGATAACCAAAAACTTTGAATCTGATCTTGCTGAAAATCTAGAATTTTGAATTTGGATTTTTTCTGCCTCAATCTCAACTCTTTTTCTCCCTGATAGATAATCTCCAGTAAGAGTATGAGATTTTAACAATTTTTTGGGAGTACCCTCAAAAATTATTCGTCCACCATGCTTTCCAGCCCCTGGTCCTATTTCTAAAATCCAGTCAGCAGCTTTAATGGTAGCAGGGTCGTGCTCAACTACAATTACCGTGTTTTTTAAGTCCCTGAGGCGCTTTAAAGTGAAAATTAAGCGATTAATATCTCTTGGGTGGAGTCCAACTGAAGGCTCATCTAAAATATACAATACTCCAGATAACTGAGAGCCAATTTGGGTTGCCAAACGAATACGCTCTTGCTCTCCTCCAGATAGGGTTGAAACTTTTCGGTCCAGAGAAAGATAATCGAGCCCAACATCTACCATAAATTGCAATCTTGAAATTATTTCTTTTAAAATTGGTAGGGCAATTACTAAATTTTTCTCTTCAAGAGCATGTTTGCCTTGGCCTTGAGATAAATTTTTAAAGAAAGCCAAAGCTTCTTTCAAAGGCAAACTCTCAAGCTGATCTATGCTTTGACCTCCAACTTTTACCGCTAGAGCTTCTGGCCTTAACCTTTTGCCTTTGCAAACCTCGCAAATTCTCTCTATCATATATTGCTCTATCTCCTCTCTGGTATATTCAGAATCAGTTTGGTGATAGCGCCTCTCAAGCTGAGGAATTACACCTTCAAAGGTATCTTGAGAGTTAGTTTCTAATTTTGAGTTTTGAATTTTAGATTTAACCAAAAAGTTATCATCAGTACCCTCACCATAAAGAATAATGTTGATTATTTTTTGAGGTAATTCTTTTACTGGCACATTAAGTGAAAAATTATATTTTTGTGCTAAATTGCTCAACTGCCACCAAAAATAGCTCTGACGGCCTATTTTATGAGAAGCTCGCATCCAAGGCCGAATAGCACCTTCTGAAATACTAAGGTTTTTATTTGGGATAACCAATTCTGGCGCAACTTCTAATTTTTCACCAAGACCCTGGCAAGCAGGACAGGCTCCATAAGGTGAATTAAAAGAGAAAAGACGAGGCTCTAATTCGGGTAAAGATTGACCACATTTTTGGCAAGCGAATTTTTCTGAAAAAATTAAATAATCTTGGATTTGGGATTGGTAGTTTGGAATTTGTCTTTGGTTTTTGGTTTTTGATTTAAAAATTATGATCATTACTGTTCCTTTACCCATCTTTAAAGCCATTTCTAAAGAATCTGCTAATCTGCTTCTTTCTAAATCTGGCAAAACTTCAACTCGATCCACCACCACTTCTATATTGTGGCGCTTGTTTTTATCAAGATTTATTTTTAAAGCTTCTTCAATCCTGTAAAGCTTTTTGTCAACAAAAACCCTAATAAAACCTGCCTTCTGCACCTCTTCAAGAACATCTTTGTGTTGACCTTTTTTGCCACGGATTAAAGGAGCGCAAATAATAATTTCTGTCCCAGATTTTAGCCTTTTAATTTGCTCTATCATTTGGTCAATGCTTTGGCTGGCAACCTTAAGACCACATTTTGGACAATAAGGCTCACCAACCCTGCCAAATAGCAAGCGTAAATAATCGTGAATTTCAGTAATAGTACCAACTGTCGAACGGGGATTTGCTGGCGATCTTCGCTGATCAATAGCAATTGCAGGATTGATATTTTCTATTTTGTCAACATCGGGTTTTTGCATCACACCCAAAAATTGACGAGCATAAGCTGACAAACTTTCAACATATCTCCTCTGGCCTTCAGCATACAAAGTGTCAAAAGCTAAAGAAGATTTACCAGAACCAGAAATGCCAGTAATTACCACCAATTTGTCTTTGGGGATATCAACATTGATATTTTGTAAATTGTGTACTCTAGCCCCCCTAACTTTTATAAAATTTTGAGTGGCCATATTTTTCCCTAACCTATTTATTTTATTATTGAAAATCTCACAGAATCAATATCTGCTAATTGAAACTAAAATTGAATAAAATGATATAATTTTAATGATGAGGAGTTTCTCTTTTGTGACAATGGAAAATATATCCAATCTTCCTGAAAGGCCTGGGGTATATTGTTTTGTTGATGCCAAGGGCAATTATCTTTATATTGGCAAGGCTCTAAACATTCAAGAAAGAATTAAAAGCCATCTCCAAAACAAGGGCTTTAAAGAAAGCCAGTGGCTCAAAGTTGCAAAAAAAGTTGGCTTTATAGAAACTCAAGGTGAAATAGAGGCTTTATTGTTAGAAGCCAAACTGATAAAAAAACTCAGGCCTTCTTTTAATGTAATGTGGCGAGATGATAAAAATTTCTTCTATGTAGCAATCACCAAGGAAGAATTGCCAAAAGTTCTAATAACTCATCAACTAAAAGCTAAAAATTCAAAGCTCACAGCAGATTATCTTGGTCCATTTGTTGACGGTAAAGCCCTAAAAATAACTCTCAGGTATCTCAGACGCATCTTTCCTTTCTACACCCAAAAAAAACATCCTAAAGTTCCTTGTCAGTGGTGTCAATTAGGACTTTGTCCAGGTCCTAATCCTAACCCTAAAGAATATAAAAAGAATATAAGAGGACTTTCAAAAGTCCTTGAGGGCAAAAAATCAGTTGCTCTTAAAAATTTAGAAAAAGAAATGGAAAAAGCAGCTCAAAAAAAGGATTTTGAAAAAGCTGCTGACCTAAGAGATAAAATTTTTGCCTTACAAAGAGTGCTAGCAAATGCCAAAATTTTCAGCCATCAAGAAAAAGAGTTGTATCTTCACCCTTGGCAAAATATCCAAAGATATTTAAAGAAAATTTTTAACCTCAAATCTAGGAATCTTGTTGAGCGCATTGAAGCCTACGATATTTCAAACCTTCAAGGAAAAATGGCCACAGGATCTATGGTCGTATTCCTCAAAGGCCAACCTTATAGACAAGGTTATCGTCATTTTAAAATTAAAAGTAAGCAAACCCCAGATGACTTTGCAATGCTCAAAGAGGTCCTTTCAAGAAGATTCAAGCATTCAGAGTGGCAATTTCCAGATGTCATTTTAATTGACGGTGGCAAACCCCAATTAACTGCAGCCAAACAAGTTCTAAAATCAATACTTAACTTTACCCCACCAAAACTAATGGCCTTAGCTAAAAAAACCAATCAACTCTATCTCCAAAATAGAAAAAGTCCCTTAAAATTGTCAAATCTACCAAAAGAACTCTCCAACTTTCTTCTCCATATAAGAGATGAAGCTCACCGCTTTGCGATTTCCTACCACAAAAAACTCAGAGAAAAATATATTAAAAACCAATGTTAGGCCCGGCCTAACACATTTTAGGCCCGGCCTAACATTCTTGAAATTGTGAACTAACATTCTTGAAATTGAAAATTAGAAAGTTTATAATTTTGTTGTGAAACCATTTTTGGTCCAAATTATTGGTGGCACAATAGGCCTTTACCTTGCAAGCCAGCTTGTACCCAATGTTGAATTTCAAAATCCCTGGCCCCAAATAATAATTGCAGGCTTAGTATTAGGTGTGTTAAATTTTTTCTTAAAGTCCTTTCTGAACATAATTGTTTTTCCTCTAAAAATTTTAACTTTAGGTACGATTTCTTTGCTGATCAATATGCTTTTGGTGTGGATAGTTGATATCTTGTTTATAGACCTTATAATCATCGGGTTTATTCCCCTACTTTTGACAACTTTGGTGATCTTTGGTGTAAACTTTTTACTAAAATTGCTTTTATGAGCTATAACATCTTTTTAAACATTAGCCAAATAATTATATCTAGTCTTTTGATAGCTACTATTTTGCTTCAACAAAGAGGCGAAGCTTTAGGAGGGGTATTAGGTGGCGGAGGCGAATTTTATCTCACTAAAAGGGGAATTCAAAAAAGAATCCATCAAGCTACAATTGTCCTTGGAGCTTTGTTTATCTTATTGGCGGTTCTTAATTTACTTTTTTAGAGCCCAAAAAGACAAAATATATTGAGTTTTGGGAATTAAGATCTTTTTTTGATTTTTAACTTATAAATTTCAAAGGTTTTTCATTATCTTTATAAAAATCTTGATTTTTTTGTAAAGAAGTTTTTGTGAGTACCAAATTATCTTTATTTTGGCAAAATTTAAAAATATCTTTTGCAGAATTTTCTTTAAAAGAACTTTATCTTTTCTTTGCTTTTGCTTTTATATTTATTTTTTCTTTGCTCTATTTAATATGGAGTAATTTTATAGCCCAAAAAGAATTCGTTCCAGTTCAAGGCGGTGTCTTAAAAGAAGGCATTGTAGGAGAATTGAGAGGTATAAATCCTTTATATGCCTTCTCTGATGTCGAAAGAGATCTTTCTGAGATTCTGTTTGAAGGTTTAGTTGGTTATGATCACCAAGGCAAACTCGTGCCAGAATTAGCCGAATCTTTTGAGATCAGCAAAGATGGCAAAACTTACACTTTTTTCTTAAAAGATAACCTCAAATGGTCTGATAACCAACCCTTAACCGTAGATGATGTATTATTTACAGTGAAACTTTTGCAAGATCCAGCTTATAAGAGCCCTCACATTGCCAGTTGGTTAGATATTGGCGTAGAAAAAATAGATGATAAAACTTTGGTCTTTAGGCTCAAAAAACCATACTATCCCTTTTTAGAATTAGCAACTTTTAAAATTTTGCCAAAACATATCTGGCAAAATATCCCGGCCCAAAACATTCATCTTTCGCCCTACAATTTAAAGCCAGTCACCTCAGGGCCATATATTGTAGATAAAATTGAGCAAGACAGCCTTGGCTTTATTAAAAAATTAACTCTTATCCCAAATCCTTATTACTCAAAACCAGGACCGTTTATCAATCGCTTGGAGATTAAATTATTTAATTCAGAAAAAGAACTCCAAAAGGCAGCAATTTCTGGAGAACTTGATTCTTTTTCTTTAACTCCTCCAACTTCTTTTGCCTCAAATAATTTTAAGGTCTACCAAATTTCTATCCCAAGATACTTTGCTTTGTTTTTCAATCAAGAGAAAAGTCAGATTTTAAAAGAGGTTAAAGTAAGAAAAGCTCTCTGGTTAGCTATTGATCAAAAAAATATCCTCCAGCAAGTCTTAAAAAATCAAGGGACAATCGTAAATTCACCTATTCTACCTTATTTTTATGGCTTTGAGGAATCTCTTAAAAATTTTAATTTTGATTTAGCTGAATCTCAACTCTTATTAGAGGAAGCTGGTTTCAATCACTTCTCAAAAGATGGTTCAAGATATAAAATTGTTCAAAAAGAAGAAGGTTTTAAATTTACTAAAAATTTAAGCCAAGGTTCAAAAGGCCAGGAGGTTAAAAAATTACAAGAGTGCCTAGCTAAAGATCCAGAAATTTACCCTGAGGGGGAAGTCACAGGTTTTTTTGGCAAAAATACAGAGAAAGCTGTTATTAGATTTCAAGAGAAATATGCTAATGAAATTTTAGTTCCTCAAGGATTGAATTCTGGCACAGGCCAAGTTAAAGCCCTAACCAGAGAAAAACTTAACCAGCTTTGTGCTCAAGTTTCTACTGAAAAAATTGCTTTATCTTTAAAACTATTCACGGTTCAACAACCTCTCCTTGAAAAAACCGCTCAAATGATTAAAGAACAATGGGAAAAAATTGGAGTTAATCTTGAAATAAAAGCCCTGCCCTTGGCCCAACTAATTCAAGAATATCTAAAGCCTCGCAATTACGATGTCTTGCTTTTTGGCCAGGTAACTGGTATAATACCAGACCTCTATCCTTTTTGGCACTCAAAACAAGTCCAAGACCCTGGTCTGAATTTAGCTTTCTTTAAAGATGAAAAAGCTGATAAATTACTTTTGGAAGCCAGAGAAGCTAAAAATTTTCAAGAATTAAAAGAAAACTATGAGCAATTCCAAGAAATTATTTTAGAAAACCCACCAGCTGTCTTTTTATTCAATCCCCACTATCTCTACTTTGTTTCAAAAAAAATTAAGGGTTTAGAATTCTCAAAAATGCCTGATCCTTCAAAAAGATTTTCTCAAATAGAAAAATGGTTTATCAAAACCAAAAAAATTTTAAAATAGCAGATTCCAAAATTATTTTAAGAATTATTTTAAGAATTTTGTAATTAAAAAGCCGACGTGGTGAAACTGGAAAACACGCACGGTTCAGAGCCGTGTGCCAAAAAGGCTTGTGGGTTCGAATCCCACCGTCGGCACCTCTAAAGAACTAGAATCACTCAGGTCATTTTATTTTGGATTTTGGTTTTAATTTGAGATTCTAAATTATATGTCTCACCAAAAAAGATCTCTATCTTTTGAATTCTCCAAAGAAAAAGGGGTAAAAATAATCCCATTGGGAGGCTTAGGTGAAGTTGGCCGAAATATGACCCTCTTTGAATATGAGGACAAAATTTTGATTATTGATATGGGTTTGAGTTTTCCAGACGAAAGTATGCCTGGGGTTGACTATATCATTCCAAATACAGCTTATCTTCAGGAAGCCTTAAAAGAAAAAAAGCGCATTGTTGGTATTCTTTTTACCCATGGCCATTATGACCACATTGGAGCTGTGCCCTATATTTTACCTCGCATTGGATTTGATCATCCAATGTATAGCTCTGAATTAACTAAGGGCATCATTTTAAAACGCCAAGAAGATTTTCCCAACCATCCAAAGATCAAAATCCATACCATCCAGGATTTAAGCTCTCTTAAATTGGGTCCATTTGAAATTGAAGCTTTCAGGCTTAACCACAATATTCCTGGAGACTTAGGATTTTTCATCCGAACGCCTGAGGGCAACATTTGCTATGTGCCAGATTTTAAATTTGACAATAACCCAGTTAACGACCTTCCAACTGATTTTGAGAGATTTAAGGCTCTGGGCCGACGCAATGTTCATCTATTAATGATGGATTCTACAGGGGCTGAACAAGAAGGCCATTCTTTATCTGAAAAAGAGATTTTTAAAAATCTAAGAGAAATTTTTGAAAAAGAAAAAAAACAAAGAATAATTGCAGCTACTTTTGCTTCCCTGCTAAATAGGGTCCAACAGGTGATTACTCTTTCTGAAGAATTCTCAAGAAAAGTAGTGATTGAGGGGTATTCTATGAAAAGCAATGTTGAAATTGCCAAAGAGCTTGGCTATTTAAAGTTCAAACCACGCACGATAATTTCAGCTAAAGAAGCTATAAACTTAAAACCAGCTAAAGTCACAGTAATATGCACTGGAGCTCAGGGCGAAAAAGAAGCAGCTTTAATGCGCCTAGCTACTGGCCAGCATAAATTCTTGACTTTAAGTCCTCAAGATACCATCATTTTCTCTTCCTCTATTGTTCCTGGCAATGAAAAAGCGGTCCAGATGCTAAAAGACCAGCTTTATCGTTTGGGAGCCCATGTTTACCACTATAAAATGATGGATATCCATGCTGGAGGCCATGCTCAAAGAGAAGAGTTAGCTGAAATGATGAGGTTACTCAAACCTAATTTCTTTATGCCAATCCATGGTCAGTATTCAATGCTGGTAGAACACAGTAAACTTGCAAGAGAAGTTCTTAACTTGCCTCCTGAAAATACGATTGTTGCTGAAAATGGTCAGGTCGTCCTTTTAACTTCCCAAAAAGCAATTTTAACCTCTCAGGAAGTGCCTTCTTCAATTGTTATGGTCGATGGTCTTGGAATTGGCGATGTTGGCGAGGTAGTTTTAAGAGATCGCCAAACATTGGCTGAAGACGGAATGTTTGTTATTATTGCGGTAGTTGATCAAAAAACAGGAAAGGTTAGATTAAGCCCAGATATCATCTCTCGAGGTTTTGTTTATCTTCGAGAATCAAAGAATCTTCTTTTTGAAGCCAGAAAGAAAACCATTGAAATAATAAATCGAGCTGGCGGTAAAGCCAAAGGCGCTAACTGGCTTTATGTCAAAGAAGAGATCCGAGATAAACTAGGAGATTTCCTTTTTGCTAAAACCCATCGCCGGCCTATGGTTCTGCCAGTAATTATAGAAGTATAAATTAATTAAATTATAATAATTTTATGGCTCGCATTGTCTCTGGAATCAGACCTTCAGGCGATCTCCACATTGGAAATTATTTGGGAGCTATTTTGCAATGGATTGAACTCCAAAAATCTCACGAGTGCTTATTTTTCATTGCTGACTTACATGCCATAACTACGCCTTATGACCCTGACCTTTTGCAAAAAAATATAAAAGCTACAGCTATTGCTTATTTATCTGCTGGCCTTAACCCTGAATCTTGTGTTATTTTTGTCCAATCTCATATTCCAGCTCATACTGAATTAGCTTGGATTTTGAGCACCATTACTCAGCTTGGAGACCTCAAAAGAATGACTCAATTCAAAGAAAAAGCTAAAAAGTATAAAAAAAATGTCAACGCAGGACTTTTAAATTATCCTGTATTGATGGCTGCAGATATTCTGCTATATAAGCCTGAGTTAGTACCAGTTGGCAAAGACCAACAACAACATTTGGAACTAACCAGAAGTTTAGCTAGAAAGTTCAATAGAAAATTCGGCAAGGTCTTTCCAGAACCCAAAGCCCATTTTATGAAAGAAGGAGCTAAAATAATGTCCCTTCAAAACCCAAAGGTCAAAATGTCAAAATCAGAAGACCCCAAAGGAGCTATTGGCCTTTTTGAAAGCCCAGAAAGCATAAAAGATAAAATTATGTCCGCACTAACAGATAGTGGCCAATCTATTGTTTTTTCGCCTCACAATAAACCAGGTATCTCTAATCTCTTAACTATTTATTCTCTGTTTAGCAAACAACCAATTTCAGTGCTTGAAAGAAAATTCAAAAACGCAGGCTATGCTTTCTTTAAAAAATCTCTGGCCAATCTCTTAATAAAAGAGTTAGAACCATTTCGCAAAAAATACAAAGAATACTCAACTCGAGATGTCTATTTAGAACAAATTTTAAAAGAAGGTGCAAAGAAGGCCTCTTCAATAGCTCAGAGCACTCTTTTGGAGGTAAAACAGAAAATGGGATTAATTTAAAAATTATTCATTTCTCAAAAATTTTAATTTTAAATTTATGTCTTTTTCTGTCGCTATTGTCGGATTGCCTAATGCTGGTAAATCAACCTTGTTTTCAGTTTTAACTAAAAAACAGGTGGCCATAGCTCCCCACATTTTTACTACCATCGAACCAAACATCGCAAAAGTTCCCGTGCCAGACGAAAAATTAAATTTTCTGGCTGAAATTTTGCGGCCACCAAAAATTTCCCCATCTTACATTGAATTTATTGATGTTGCTGGTTTGGTAAAGGGAGCTCATAAAGGCCGTGGCCTTGGGAATCAATTTTTGTCTTATATTATGCCTTGTGATGTGGTCTTGCAGGTGGTAAGAGCTTTTGAAGATAAAAATGTTGAGCATCCAGAAGGCAGAATCGACCCTATATCTGACATTGAAATTATAAACACTGAATTTGAAATGAAAGATAAAGAGCTTCTTGAAAGACACAAAAAAAATGTTAGGCCGGGCCTAAAATGTGTTAGGCCGGGCCTAACACTCCTTTCTGAAAAACCCCAAATTGTCCTTTTGAATGTAAGTGGCTCTACAAATGCTGAGCTCTTATCAAAAGTAAAATCAGAATTCCCAAAAATCCCTATCTTGAGTGTTGATCTAAAGTTAGAAAAAGAACTAGAAAGTTTAACACCAAAAGAGATTGAAGAGCTTAAAATCAACTCTTGCCTTGATAAAGTAATAACTACCAGCTATAATCAACTTGGCTTAATAACTTTTTATACGATAGCTGGCTTAAAAGAAGTTCGAGCCAGAACCCTTAAAAAAGGGCAGACCATCCTTGAAGCTGCAGACCAAATTCATTCTGATTTTAAAAAATATTTTAAAAAAGCTCAGGTTTTAGCTTTTGAGAATTTTAAAAAAGTGAAATCTTGGCAAGAAGCTAAAGTTAAAGGTTTAATAAAAACAGTCGGAAAGGAGTACAAGGTCCAAGATGGCGATATAATAGAAATTAAAATTTAATCAGATTCCAATTTATGCAGCATTATGAGCTTGCTTATTTAATCTCCCCAAATCTAACCCAGAATCAAGCTAAAGAGCTTTCTCACAAAATTTTAGAAGACCTTCACAAAGAAGGAGCTATTTTGGATCTAGCTGGAGATTTAGTTAAAATCAACTTAGCCTATCCTATCAAAAAACATAATGAGGCCTATTTTGGTTCAATAAGATTTTTCTTAAAAAAAGAAAAAATAAACAAAATCCTAAACCAATTATCTACCCAAAAAAATTTCCTTCGTTTAATGCTAACTAAAAAAGAGAGGCCAGAAAAAAGAATCACGACCCAAAAATTGATATTTCAAGAACCAAAAGCTAAAATCAAAAGAGAAAAAGTTGAACTATCTGAAGTTGAAAAAAAGCTTGACGAAATCCTATAAAATAATTTTATGAACTACAATAAAGTCATTTTAGTTGGGAGATTAGTGGCTGATCCTGAAATAAGGACAACGCCTTCTGGACAATCGGTGTGCAATATAAGAATTGCCACAAACAGGGTTTGGACTGACCAACAAGGTGAAAAACAAGAAGCCACAGAATACCATGATGTGGTTTTATGGCAAAAATTGGCAGAGACAGCCTCAAGGTTTCTAACCAAAGGCTCTTTAGTTTTAATTGAAGGAAGATTGCAAACCAGAAGCTGGCAAGACCAAACTGGTACCAAAAGATATCGAACAGAAATAATAGCAGAATCAATGCAATTGGGACCAAGATCAGCATTAAGCTCTCAAAGCTTAGAATCAGAAGAAAAAGAGCAATTTAACCCAGAACCAGAAGAAGAAATTGATATTAGAGATATACCTCTTTAAGTTTGAACTTTAAAAATTCTCAATTTTAAACTTCCCAAAGCCTTCTTTAGCCTTTTTTATTATTGATCCTTGCTAAAACATTAGAAAAATTGATATAATTTTATAATTTTTAAAAAGTCATAAAATAAAAAATAAATCTAAATTATTTTAAATTATGCCTGAGAATTCAAATTTCTTCTTAAATAAGTTCAAAACTCGAGCCTTTTTAACAGCCTCTCTCTTAATAATCCTAGCAATTCTTTTATTTTCTCTCCTTTCTTTTCAATCACCTCTATCTCAAAAAACAAAAGAAATAGCTAAAATAAACAACATCTCTTTGAAAAAATCAGATCTAGAACTTGAAGCCAAAATTGGTCTTGGCTATTCTGGCCAAGAAAAAGACCTTCTGAGCTCTTTTCTGGATTTAAGCTCAAAAATAGTCAGAGAAGAAATTTTAAAATCTCTTAGCTTGAGCATTACTCCAAAAGAAATTGAAGAGGAAGCTAAAGCCCTTGATCAAAGAACTTCCCTACCTCAAGAACTTAACAAAATCAAAACAGCTCTTGGCCAAAACTATTTGGAATTCTATGTAAAGCCGTTGTTAGTTTCAAGAAAGTTAGAAGAGTATTTTGAAAAAAACAAAAATGAACTTAGCTCTCATAAAAAAGATCTAGCTCAAGCTCTAAGGCAAAAAATAAAACAAGGTTCAAAAATGCAAGATCTCCAAAACCCACCTGAGGTCTTTTACAATATCTTTAGCCTGGCCTCAAAACCTCAAGAAGAAAACTTTCCTTTCTTGCCTCAAGATCCTAACCAACCTTTTTCAATCTATGACCCTGAACTTTTAAAAATTGCCTCTGAACTCAAATCAGATGAACTCTATTCTGAAATTCAAGACCTTCCTACTTCCTTTAGAATCATTAAGCTCAAAGAGAAAAAAGAAGATACCTTTTTACTTGAAGTTTTAGAAATCCCAAAGCTTGATTTTAACCAGTGGTTAGAAAAAGAAGCTCAAAATAAAGTCAAAATCAAAGTCTTTGATAAGGCCTTAGAGCAACAAATAAGACAACAAGCTAAAGGTTCTCTTGTGGAGAAATTAATGATTCTAAACTAAAATATGGCCAAGAAAATTCTATCAGCTCTTTTACTCTTTTTCATCTTGGTTTTCTCCTCTCTTTTAGTTTCAGCTTGGCAACCTCCACCTAGCCAACCTCCCCAACAAAATGTCCCAGCTCCCGTCAATGTCGGATCTCAACCTCAAGACAAAGCAGGTCCTCTTGGAGCCTCAAAATTAAGCACCGCAACTTTATGTTTAGTAGGAGTATGCATCAATCAATGGTCAGATCTTCAAAATTTAATTGGTGAGCCTTTATACTGGGCAAAATCTGGAGCTACAGTTCATCTAAAAATTTTAGCTGAGAAATTAGGTATTGGCACCACTAATACCCAAGATCACAAATTAGTTGTCTCTGGAGGTTCAGTTTTGATAAATACCCCTGTTGTTGGCACTCCTCCTACCAATCCTTGGACCTCAGGTGGCAAAGCACCTATTGGTGGCACAGCTTACCATGCCACAGCTTTACAAAACAATCGGTTTTACATCTTTGGAGGATGGAATGGTGCTTATTTAAGTGGAGAACTTCTTATCTATGACTTTGTTTCTGCAAGATGGTTTTTAGGTTCTTCTGATACTCCAAGGGCCGGGCATTCAATGGTAGCTTATAACAACAAACTCTATGTCTATGGCGGATTTACAACTAATGAACAAAATACAGGTCCTGGTCAATACCTCAACACTCTAAGAATCTACGACATAGCTTCAGATACTTGGTCAGATGGTCCAAACTTTGGAGGGCCAAGAGCTTTTCACAATGCGGTGGTTTTAGGAAACAGAATGTATGTTTTTGGAGGCAAAGACTCTGCAAATACCTACTACCAAAACTTCTTTGCTTTTAACTTTCTCAACAATTCGTGGGAAACTATTAGCTCTTTGGTTCCTGTGCCTCCAAGAATATGGTTTTCAATGTCAACTTATCCTGCTACAAATTCTATCTACCTTTTTGGAGGGAGTGGAAATGATGCTTTGCCAAGAGCTGACCTTTGGCAATACAATCTTTCATCTGGACAATGGACGAGAGGGCCTGATGCGCCTTTTGGACCAAGATATGGCCATGGTTCAGCAGTTTTTAACAATTATCTTTTCATAATGTATGGTTCAACTCAGCAAGATGTAAGAATATATGATCTCAGCCAAAACCAGTGGATAGGAGATAGCTATTCTGATCCTTTTTACCTTGATTCTGGAGGTCCAAGAGAAGGCTTTGGCAATCCTCAAGTCTACAACAACAAAATATATGTCTATGGAGGAAAAATTGGAGAAAGCTATATGCAAGATTTAAGAGAAATAGCTCCTCCTTTAGTTTTCAATCCTCCTTCTTGGTCAGCAGGGCCACCAGATTCAATAGGAAGGTATGCTCACTCAGCTGTGGTATATAACAATAAGATGTATGTTTTTGGGGGGTATCCCAATCCCTACGACCTTCGCATCTTTGATTTTATTTCTAATACCTGGTCAGCAGGGCCATCAGATTCAATAGGAAGGTTTGGTCACTCAGCTGTGGTATATAACAATAAGATGTATGTTTTTGGGGGGGCTGGACCAGGTGGCTATCGCTACGACCTTCGCATCTTTGATTTTATTTCTAATACCTGGTCTGGAGGAACCTCAGATTCAATAGGAAGGTATGCTCACTCAGCTGTGGTATATAACAATAAGATGTATGTTTTTGGGGGGTATTATTATCCCTCACGTTATTTAAACGACCTTCGCATCTTTGATTTTATTTCTAATACCTGGTCAGCAGGGCCACCAGATTCAATAGGAAGGTCTGGTCACTCAGCTGTGGTATATAACAATAAGATGTATGTTTTTGGGGGGTATGGGGAAGATGACTATCGCCATGACCTTCGCATTTTTGATTTTATTTCGAATACCTGGTCAGCAGGGCCATCAGATTCGATAAGAAGGGCTCTTCACTCAGCTGTGGTATATAACAATAAGATGTATGTTTTTGGGGGGTATCCCAATCCCTACGACCTTCGCATCTTTGATTTTGGCTCTCAATTAACTTTTTCTTTAAAATCTCAAAGCAGTGGAGGTGTAGTTTCTGATTTTGGGATTGTTTTAGCTAACAATAAGGTCTATTTCATTGGAGGTAAAATTGGCAATAAATACTTTAGGAATTTGTTGAGCTATGATTTAGTTTCAAGCCAATGGAGTTCTCTTTCTCCTGACATTGCTGGAAACAATGCTGGCTCAAGAGCTGTAACTGATGGCTCAAACTTGTATGTCTTTGGTGGCTTCAATGGCTCAACTTATCTTAACCTAATGCGAAAATACAACATAGCTTCAGATACCTGGGAGATTTTAAGCTCAGATTCTATTCCCAGAAGCCATCAGGCAATGGTTATTGCAGATAACAACATCTATATCTCTGGTGGCTTCAATGGCACCTATCTTTCAGACCTAAGAAAATACAATATCAGTACTAAGACTTTCTCCTCTGTCTCTACCCTTCCTACTCCAAGAAGCCATCACTCAATGGTCCTTTCTGGTTCAAAGCTCTATCTTTTGTTTGGCCAAAACTCAACAGGAGCTTTAGCTTCAGTCAATATCTACAATATCTCTAACAACCAATGGTCTTCTGGAGCTTCAGACCCAGCTGGCTCAAGATATGCTCACACTACAGCTTTTTACAACAACAAAATCTATGTCTTTGGTGGTCTATCTGGTAGCTTAGCTTTAAACGATGTCAGAATATATGATATCAGCACTGACTCTTGGCAAAGTGGTTTTCCAGATATCAAAGGAAGAGCTTTAGCTGGAGCTGTAACTTACAATACTAAAGCCTACATCTTCTTTGGCACAGATAACCAAGGAACCTATTATAACGATATTAGAATTTATGACCTCAATGCTCCCCTAACCCAACCTAAAAATAACATTCTTGTTCTCCAAGCTCAAAATGAAAATACTTTCAGGTTTGAAACTTCAGGAAGAGCTTTCACAAAACAAGGAGGAGCCTGGATTTCAGGCGGTGCAGATTTAGCTGAGTATTATCCTTCAACAGAGAAATTAGAACCAGGGGATGTAGTTAGTTTGGATCTTCAAAATAAAGGCTATATCAAGAAAGCTCAAAAAGGAGAGGCTGTTTTGGGAGTCATAGCTGAAAATCCTGGATTCATAATGGGATATCAAGAAGAAATTTCTAAAGATCACTATTTAGTAAGTATGCTTGGCAGGACAAAAGTAAAAGTTGCAGGTCCAATAAAGAAGGGCGATATCTTAACAATATCTTCAAAAGAAGGTCTAGCTGAAAAAGCAACTCAATGTGGTTTTGGCATTTCTATGGAAGATTCCTTCTTGCCAGAAAATACCATTGAGGCTGTCATTCGTTTCACTTGTAATTTTTAAGTTTTTTTATTTTACCTAAAATAAAAATAGACCTTTTTAAAATTCAAAACAAGGTTAAAATTTTGATTTTTTATTTTCTGATTTTGTTGAGTACAGCTTCTTTAATTTCTTTGGCTATCTCAGGATTTTGCTCTAAAAACTCTTTAGCTTTGTCTAAATTCTGACCTAATTTTTTGCCACCAAATTCAAACCAGCCACCACTTTTTTGAACTACTCCTTCTTTGGTCGCAACCATCAATAAATCAGTTAAATAGGAAATGCCTTCATTATAGTAAATGTCAAATTCGGCAATTTTAAAGGGAGGGGCAACTTTGTTTTTTACGATTTTAGCTTTAATTCTTGAACCAATTATATTTTCGCCTCTTTTTATTTGAGCCGATCTTCTCAAATCAATTCTAACTGAGCTATAAAATTTTAAAGCTAAACCTCCAGGAGTCGTCTCTGGATTACCAAATAAAACTCCAACTTTCATTCTAATTTGGTTCAAGAAAATAACCACGCTCTTTGTCTTTGAAACTAAGCTCGCTAACTTACGAAGAGCTTGCGACATCAAACGAGCCTGCAAACCTATCTGAAACTCACCCATTTCTCCAGCCACCTCAGCTCTTGGCACCAAAGCTGCTACTGAATCTACGACTACCACATCAACCTGGCCTGACCTCACTAAGGCTTCTAAAATATAAAGAGCTTGTTCTCCAGAGTCAGGCTGAGATATTAATAACTCTTTCATATTCACACCAATTCGTGAAGCATAATCAGGATCTAAAGCATGTTCAGCGTCAATAAAGGCAGCTGTTCCACCTTGTTTTTGAGCTTGAGAAATGATGTGCAAAGCCAAAGTTGTTTTACCAGAGCTCTCGGGACCAAAAATCTCTATAATTCTACCTCTTGGCACTCCTCCAACCCCCAAAGCTAAATCTAAAGAAAAAGATCCGGTAGGAATTACCTCAACATCTGACTTTCTTTTTTCCTCAAGCCTCATTATAGCGCCCTCACCAAATTTCTGGCGAATCTCCTCTAAAATCTCAGTTAGGGCGTTAGTTTCTTTTTTCTTTGAAATTTTTTTAGAAGACATTTATTTTAAATTTATGATAACCCTAAATTTCTGTTGGTTCAATCTCTTCTAATTTATCATAATAGACTTTGCGAGGTTTAGAGCCTTCTTGAGGACCAACAATCCCAGCTTCTTCTAACATATCTAATAATCTTGCAGCTCGAGCATAGCCAATCTTGAGCCGACGCTGAAGCAAAGAAGCTGAAGCTTTTTTAGCACGCAAAACAATCTCTTTAGCTTGTTGATAAAGCTCATCATCTGTGCCTACCTCTCCCCCGAAACTTCCAAGTGAAAATTGAGAAACTCCTTCTTCTAAAGCTTCCTCAAAAGAAATTTTTAAATTATTAAATTCATAAAGCTGAGGTTGGTTTTTTAACCAGTTGACCACAGCTTTAACCTCTTTCTCTGAAATATAAGGCGTCTGGACTCTGCGAGGTTGAGGATTTGTAGTTGAGATAAACAAAGCATCGCCAGCTCCTAACAATTTTTCGGCCCCACTTATATCTAAAATAGTTCTTGAGTCAACCTGGGTCGCTACTTTAAGGGCCAATCGGCTCGTGATATTTGCTTTAATAAGACCTGTCAAAACTTCAACCGATGGCCTTTGGGTGGCTAAAACTAAATGAATGCCAACTGCTCTTGCCATTTGAGCTAACCTAACAATACCAGCTTCCAATTCCTTGCCTCGAGAAACCATAAGATCAGCTAACTCATCAATGATAAAAACAATATAAGGCAAAAGTTCTTCTTGGGAGGACTTAAAACGGCTTTTAAGTTTTATTTTCTCGTTATAAGAGTAAATGTCTCTGGCTCCGGTTTGAGACAACAGTCTAAATCTATCTTCCATTTCTTTAATTAACCATCTGATAGCAAATATGGTTTTTTCTGGTTCAACTACCACCTGTCCTAAAAGATGGGGTATGCCCTCATAAATCTGAAGTTCGACTCTTTTGGGATCAATTAAAATAAAGCGTAAGGTTTCAGGAGTATTTTTTTGGAGCAAACTTAAAATCAAAGAGTTCAAGAAAATTGTCTTTCCAGATCCCGTGGAGCCAGCAACTAAAAGATGAGGCATTTTGGCCAGGTCAGCAAAAACAGGCTTACCAGAAACATCTTGGCCTAAAGTAAAGGTTAAAGGCCCTGATCTTTGAAAGCTATCTAAACAAAGCATACTGCCCAATTTGACCTCAGCTCGGGTTTTATTTGGCACTTCTATCCCAACTAAAGATTTCCCTGGAATTGGAGCTTCAATTCTTAAAGGATGGGCAGCTAAAGCTAAAGCCAGGTTATTGGCCAGGGCCGTAATTCTAGAAAGCTTAATACCTTCAGCTGGTTTTAAAGTATATTGAGCCACCGTAGGTCCGATATTAACCTCGCCCATCTGAACTTGAATACCAAAATTCTCAAGGGTGCTTTGGATGATTTTTTTATTGGCCTCAATATCGCCAACTTCAACAGATTTATATTCCTGGCTCAATAAAGACAGAGGATAAACTAATTTTTTCTCTCTTTGAACTTGAGATGGATGTTCTTTGATTTTTGGAGGTGGTTTTGCAAATCCTGACTTTAATTTAACTAAAAGGCTTGGTTTTTTGGTAGGAGGTTGAACCTTAACTATAGCTGGCTCTTGTAATTTTCTATCTTTTTGTAATTGCTCTTTTGAGAGGACTTTTTTAGTAAGTAAGTCTTGAAGAGATGGTTTTATCATCTGCCAAAAAATCAAAAGAGCAATTAAAATGGCTACTCCAAAAATGATCTTAGTAACCAAAAAACCAAACAAAGTAAATATCGGCCAAGAAAACAAATAGCCAAGCATTCCTCCTAATCTAAGTTCAGGATTTTGACTTGATAAAAAACCAGCTGAACCAACTAACATCAAAACTATGGCCAAAATTATGGTTCGTAAAAACTTGTGATATTCACTTTTCAAAAGCACCAACCCAGCTAATATTAAAATAAAAGGCAAGGTTAAAACTCCCTGACCTAACAAAAAGAACCCAAAACTTTTAAGATATCTCCCCCCAATTCCAGCTTTTTCTATAAAGCTCAAGACAAAAACTAAAGCTAAAGTCAAAAAAATCACAGCCAAAACCTTAGGAAAGGTATTGGGTGGAAAAAGAGGGCTGTTTTTCTTAGAATTAAGATATTTTTTTTGAGCCATATAAAATCTTTTTGGGCTATCAAAAATCTAAAAATCAAAAATTCAAGAAGGCTTCAACAATATCAAAGTATCAAATAAAAATTGAAAATTTGTCTTTTTTATTTAGGAACAAAAGGTAATAATCCCATAATCCTGGCCCTCTTTATGCTTCTTGAAAGCTCTCGTTGGTGTTTGGCACAAACTCCGGTCTTTTTTCTAGGTCTTATTTTAGCCAAAGAAGAGATAAACCTTTTTAAGGTCTGGGTGTCTTGCCATTCAATGGTTTTATTGTGACGGCAGAAATAACACTCCATTATATATAATGAATTAGAAAAATTTATTTTTATTTTCTGAATCCTGTGCCAGCAGGAATTAATCTGCCAATAATTACATTTTCTTTTAAGCCCAAAAGAGTATCTTCTCTGCCTTCTAAAGCTGCTCTTATGAGAACCCTGGAGGTCTCTTGGAAAGAAGCTGCCGACAAAAAAGAGTCGGTCGTAAGAGCTACTCTTGAAATTCCCAAAAGCAGTCTTTTGCCTTTTGGGGGTATTTTGCCAGCTTTTTTGAGGCGTTTGGTCTCTTCCAAAAAAGAACTCAAACTTACAATTTGGCCTGGGATAAATTTGCTATCTCCCTCTTTTAGGATTCTAACCCTCGAGAACATCTGACGCACAATAATCTCAATGTGTTTATCGTGTAAAGTCACGCCCTGAGAAACATAGATTTTTTGAACCTCTTGAACAATATGTTCTTGAACTTTCTCTAAGCCTGAGATTTTAAATAATTCTTTAAGATCTAAATTTCCTTCAGCTAAAGGTTGACCTTTCTCCACCCTATCTCCTTCTTTAACTAATATAATGTGACCTGGAGGCACAGAATATTCTATAGAATCTGATTCTATAGAATCTGAAACCTGTTTTTGCTCTGGATTTTTAACTATGGCCAAAGAACTTTCAGGCTTAATTTTAATAATACCATCTTGAGTTATCTTAGTCACTATGCCTTTAACTCTTGAAATTGGGACTTTGCCAGCAGGTAAACGAGCCTCAAAAATCTCTTCCACCCTTGGTAGACCTATAGTTATGTCACCTCCTCCTGCAACGCCTCCTGTATGGAAAGTTTTCATCGTGAGCTGAGTTCCAGGTTCTCCAATGGCTTGAGCTGCGACTATGCCCACAGCCTCGCCCAAAGCCACAGGATTGTTATTGGCTAAATCCCAACCATAGCATTTGGCACAAACTCCCCTTATTAATTTGCAAGATAAAGGTGAGCGGACTCTTACTTGGGGTATTTTTGCTTCAGCAATTTTCTGGGCTGTTTTCCAGTTAATAAATTCGCCCTTTTTAACCAAGACCTTGCCATTTTGTTTTATATTCTCAAGAGCTACTCGACCCACAATTTTAAATACAAAATTTTGGCCTATCTCTTCAGCAGTTTTCCTCTTAATGACAATACCTTTCTGATCTTTGCAATCTTCAGCTCTAATAATAACCTCATGAGCTACATCTATTAATCTTCTTGTCAAATATCCTGCAGTAGATGTTCTTAAAGCTGTATCGACGGTCCCTTTTCTTGCACCATGGGTTGAAATGAAATATTCCAAAACGCTCAAACCTTCTTTATAAGAACTTCTTACTGGAAGTTCAATAATCTGACCAGCGGGATTAATTACCAGACCTTTCATACCGCACATTTGAACAACTTGAATCCAACTGCCCCGCGAACCAGATTCTATCATATTATATACTGGCCCATCTTTGGGAAGAATTTTGGGAACTATTTTTTCAATCTTGGTCTTAGTTGCCTGCCATACTTCAATAATTTTGGTTCTTCTTTCCTCTCGAGACAACAAACCCTGGTTGAACTGGTGTTCAATTTGATCTAATTGCTTTTGGGCCTCCTCCAAAATTTCTTTTTTATCTTTTGGGATTATTAAATCATCCATACCCCAAGAAATACCAGAAAAGGTTGCAAAATGAAAGCCCAACTTTTTAATTTTATCTAAAGTCTCTTGAACTATTTTTGGAGGATAACTATCGATAATTTCAGCAATAATTACCTCAATTTTCTTTGAACCTATATCTTCGTTTTGATAAGGATAATCTGGGGGCAAAGCCTCATTAAACAATATTCTACCGACTGTGGTCTCTAAAAATTCAAGTTTTGGAGGATTTTCTTTGTTTTTTTGGAATTCAGAATTTTGATTTTTGGATTTTGGATTTGGGACTTTAATTTTAGCTCTCAAGTCAATCACTCCTGTCTCCCAGGCTAATATAGCTTCTTTATCTGAAGCAAAAATTTTCCCTTCCCCTTTAGCTCCTTCTTTAATCCTACACAGCCAATAACATCCCATAACCATCTCTTGGGTAGGAGTCACAATAGGTTTACCTGTAGCTGGTTTTAATAAGTTTTTGGTTGAAATGATCCTGGTTCTAGCTTCCTCTTGAGCCATTTGAGAAAGAGGAACATAAACTGCCATTTGGTCACCGTCAAAGTCAGCATTATAGGCTTTGCAAACTAAAGGATGAATTTGGATGGCCGAACCTTCTATCAAAACAGGTTCAAAGGCCTGAATGCCCAAGCGATGTAAGGTTGGTGCGCGATTCAAAAGCACTAATTTGCCCTGAACCACCTCTTCTAAAATTGCCCAGACCTCATCTGTGCCCTCATCAATCAGTCGCGAAGCTCCTCTTAGATTAAAAGCTAACTCTCTTTCCAAAATTTTTCTTATGACAAAAGGTTTAAAAAGCTCCAAAGCCATTTTCTTTGGCAGACCTACTTGATGTAACTGAAGTTCAGGTCCTACCACAATCACAGATCTACCTGAATAATCTACTCTTTTGCCCAAGAGATTTTGTCTAAACCTGCCCTGCTTTCCTTTAAGCATATCGGCTAAACTTTTAAGAAGCCTTTTGCCACCAGTAGTAGCTTTAGTCATACTTTTCCGCCTCATACTATTGTCCACAAGAGCATCCACAGCTTCTTGAAGCATTCTCTTTTCATTGCGAACGATAACTTCTGGAGCTGAAATCTCAAGGAGATATTTTAAGCGATTGTTGCGGTTAATAACTCGGCGATAAAGATCATTAAGGTCTGAAGATGCAAATCTCCCGCCATCTAACTGGACCATTGGTCGCAAGTCAGGAGGCAATACTGGCAAAACCTCCAAAAACATCCATTCAGGTCTCAAACCCTCTCTATCTAAACCCTCAAATAATCTCAAGCGCAAATACAACTTTCTTTTTTGATTGGGTTGAGCTTTAGCGAGTTCGGCTCTTATTTTTTTGATCTCAGCTTTCAAGTCAATTTTTTCAAAAATTTTCTTGACAACTTCAGCTCCTGTCCCAGCTTCAAAGATGTGACCATATTTCAAAGAAAGCCTTTGGTACTCAATTTCAGAAAGAATCTGAAGGGGCTTTAAATTCATCAAAGTCTGCCTCTCTTGGTCTCGAGCTTTCTTTAGCTCCTCTTTAGAAAATTTGCCTTCTTTGAGTTTCTCTCGAAACTCTTTTTCAATTAAAGATAAAGCTGTCTTTTTCTCCTCTTCATTAACATTAGTAACGATATAAGCTGCAAAATAAATCACTTTTTCCAATTGGGGGCCAGGGATATTTAAAACTAGTCCCATTCTTGATGGTACCCCTCTTAAAAACCAAATATGAGAAACCGGGCAAGCCAACTTAATATGACCCATGCGCTCTCGCCTAACTGAGGAACTTGTTACTTCTACGCCACATCTATCACATATAATTCCTTTGTAGCGAATTCTTTTATATTTCCCACAATAACACTGATAATCTTTTTCTGGGCCAAAAATAACCTCGTCAAAAAGGCCATCTTTTTCAGGTCTTTGGGTTCTATAGTTTATGGTCTCAGGCTTGGTCACTTCACCATGGGACCAAGAGAGTATGGTTTGAGGCGAAGCCAATTTTATTTTGATTGACTGAATATCATCTACTCTCATATAGAAATTTCTAGAAATTAGAAAGAGTTATTTTTTTTAGATAACGAGAGTTTAAAATTTCTCATTCTTTTTTCTCTTTCTCTTTTAATATCACCTCTATACCCAAAGCCTTCAGCTCTTGAACTAACAAGTTGAAAGAAGCTGGCAAATTTGGGGTCTTTATGTCCTGTCCTTTTAAAATACTTTGGTAAGTAGAGATTCGACCTTGAACATCATCTGACTTTACAGTGAGCATCTCTTGAAGGGTATGGCTGGCACCATAACCTTCTAAAGCCCAAACTTCCATCTCCCCAAATCTTTGACCTCCAAACTGAGATTTGCCTCCTAAGGGCTGTTGAGTAATTAAAGAATAGGGACCAATGGATCTCATATGAATTTTATCTTCAACCATATGAATAAGCTTGAGCATATAAAGATACCCAACTGACACTTTTTCTTGGAATTTTTCGCCGGTCCTTCCATCAAATAACTCTATTTTACCATCTTGGGGGAGGCCAGCTTTCTTTAATTCTTGTTTTATATCCTCTTCTGTCGCTCCAGAAAGAGCTGGAGTGATAGCAATATAACCAAGTTTTTTTGCCGCCCAAGCAAGATGCAATTCTAAAATTTGTCCCAAGTTCATTCTAGAGATCACACCCAAAGGATTTAAAACTACATCTACGGGTGTGCCATCTTTCAAAAATGGCATTTCTTCTACAGGTAAAACTTTTGAAATTACACCTTTGTTGCCATGTCGACCAGCTAACTTATCTCCAGCTTGAATTTTTCTAATAGAAGCAACTTCAACCTCAACTCTTTTTATGACTCCAGGATCAAGTTTGTAGCCTTGATCGCGCTCAAAAACCCTAACATTTATTACTCGGCCCCTTTTGCCATGCTCCATTCTCAAAGAGGTATCTCTTACCTCTCTAGCTTTCTCGCCAAATATGGCTCTAAGTAATTTTTCTTCTGGAGTCAAATCCTGTTCGCCTTTTGGTGAAATTTTTCCTACCAAAATATCGCCTGGCTCAACCCAAGCCCCAACTCTAACAATGCCTTCGCTATCTAAATCCTTTAATTTTTCTTCAGAAACATTTGGAATATCATCTGTGGTAATTTCAGGACCTAACTTTGTTTCTCTAACATCGCAGATAAAACTTTCAATGTGCACGGAAGTAAATACATCTTCTCTAACTAATCTTTCAGAAATAACAATAGCATCTTCAAAGTTAGCTCCTCGCCAAGGCAAAAAAGCCACTAAAACATTCTTGCCTAAAGCCAAATATTCTCCATCTATAGCTCCACCCGAACTCAAAACTTGACCCTTTTTAATTCTTTGGCCTTTCTGAACTAATGGCTTTTGGTGAAGACAAGTATATTGATTGGTTCTGACAAAAGTATTAAGCTCATAAACTTTTATTTTACCTTGGTCAGTTTTTACCTTGATATGTTTAGCATCAACTTCTAAAACTTTGCCATCTTCTTGAGCTATAACCTGCAAACCTGAATCTCTTGCTACCCTAACTTCGTTACCTGTGCAAACTAAAGGTTTTTCTGGAATTAACAATGGCACAGCTTGCCTCTGCATATTAGAACCCATCAATGCCCGATTAGCATCAGTATTTTGCAAGAAGGGAATAAGTGAGGTTGCAATTGAAATACACTGCTCAGGACTTACATCAATGTAGTCAATTTTTTCTCTTGGAGCTAAACCTGGCTTGCCTTTTATTCTGGCTTCTACATTTTTGGGCAAAATTTTGCCATTTTTTATAGGCACCCCAGCATGGGCAATAATAAATTTTTCTTCTTCATAAGCTGTAAGATAATGGACTTCCTTGGTTACTCTTCCTTGTTTTACTTTAAAATAGGGTGTTTCAATAAAACCATAAGAATTTATCCTTGCCCATCCTGCTAAATGTCCTACCAAACCAACATTAGGACCTTCGGGCGTCTGGATAGGACAGATTCTGCCATAATGGGATGGCTGGACATCTCGAACTTCAAAGCCAGCTCTCTCTCGGGTCAAACCTCCTGGCCCGGTAGCTGAAAGCCTTCTTTTGTGCTCTAACTCGGCCAAGGGATTTTCATTATCCATAAATTGAGCTAACTGGCTGGAGGAAAAGAACTCTTTTATAACCGCACTCAAAGGTCTTGGGTTAACTACTTCTATGGGCGTTATGGTATGGATATCTAAAGTTGACATTCGATCTTTGATGATTCTTACCATTCTGGTCAAACCAACTCTTAATCTGTTTTTTAAAAGCTCATCTAATCCTCTTACCCTTCTGTTTCCTAAGTGGTCTATTTGATCAGGTTCAGCTTCAGGGTCATTATTCATCCTTATAATTTCTTTTAACACCTCTACCACATCAATAGGTTTCAAAACCCTATCTTCTTTGGTTATCTTCTCTTTCTCTTTCACCTTTGAAATTTGGATTTTGGAATTTGCATAAATCATTAAGCGTTGGGACATCCTCCACCTTCCAACTTCAGATAAATCATATCTCTCAAAATTAAAGAAGGTATTATCAACCAATTCTTTTGCTGTTTCTGGGGTTGCTAAATCTCCAGGCCTTAATCTTTGATAGATAGCTATTAAAGCCTCCTGTTGATTTTTGGTCGGATCTTCTTTTAAGGTCTGCTCAATAAATTTAACTTCGCCTTTATCAATTTCAGAGAAAATTTTTTTAATTTGCTCATCTGAGCTAAAACCAAAAGCTCTCAAGAGAGTCGTAGCTGGAACTTTTCTTTTTCGATCAATTTTCACTGAGATTACCCCATTTCTTTCAGTCTGAAACTCTAACCAAGCTCCACGATTTGGAATAATTTTAGCTCCAAAAAGTTTTTTCTCACCCTTTAATTCAGCAGTAAAAAAGATACCTGGTGAACGGATAAGCTGAGAGATAACAACCCTTTCTACGCCGTTAATGATAAAGGTGCCCCTTTCGGTCATCAAGGGAAAGTAGCCCAAGAAAACATCCTGTTCTTTTACTTCTCTGGTCTTGAGATTTGTTAACCTAAACCTGGCTCTAAGAGGAGCTTCGTAAGACTCGTAATTCTGCTTAGCTTCAAGATCTGAAGCGTATTCTGGCTGGCCTAACTCAAAACTAACAACATCAAGCTCTAATTCTTTTCCCGTATAATCTCTAACTGGAAAAATCTCCTCAAAAAGCTGTTTTAAAGTTTGCTTCCAAAATCTATCCCAATTCTCTTTAGGTAAAGTTAAAAGGTTGGGCAAAGGAAGATAGACTCCAGATTTTGAAAAATTAACAATCCTCAACTGCTCTTTTGGCATTTTATTTTATAAAATTGGCCTAAAAAAGTATTTTATAGCTCCAGCTTTAGTTTTGAGAAAGTATAAATTCTATAATAGCTACTTTTTAAATTTTTGTCAAATCCAAAGGCGCTTTTGGTAAGCAAAATATCCTAACTCAAAATTAAATTTTTATTTGAAGGTCTGAAGATATTTAAGATATAATAATACGTATGAAAATAGATCTTACCATTTTTGGAGCTTATGATCTTCGGGGACTTTACCCTGCTCAAATAAATCAAAAAGTTGCTTTTTGGCTCGGCCAAGCCTTTGTTAAATTCTTAAAAAAACCAAAACTCAAAATTGTTATTGCCAGGGACAATCGCCCCTCTTCTTTTTTGCTCTTTAAAGCTTTAAGTGAAGGTATAACATCTCAAGGAGCAAAGGTAACTGATATGGGTTTAGCTACAACTCCAATGTTATATTGGGCAACCTTTAATTATAACTTTGATGGCGGAATAATGATCACAGCTTCCCATCTTAGCAAAGAATTCAACGGTTTTAAACTCGTCAAAGAAAAAGCTCTTCCCATAAGCCAAAAAACGGGTTTAGAAGAAATTAAAAAATTTATCTTGAATTTAGCCAAAATCCAGCCAAAGAATAAAATAAAAAAAGGCAAAATTCTAAGAAAGAATTTCTTGAAAAATTATATTGAATCTAACTTAAAAAAATTTAATATCCAAAATTTCAAGAATCTCAAGATAGTTATAGATCCAGCCAATTCAGTACCATCGCTTTTAATTAAAGAACTAAAAAAGAAACTGCCTTTAAAAATTTACTCTATTTTTGATAATTTAGATAGCAATTTTCCAAATCACCTACCAGATCCCCTCATTAAAGATAATTTAAAAGCTTTGCAAAAAGAAGTTATCAAAAGAAAAGCTCATTTGGGCGTAGCTTTTGATGGCGATGGCGACCGAATTATTTTCGTTGATGAAAAAGGCAAAATCGCAAGAGCTGACTTTATCACAGCTTTACTTTCTCAAAAAATCCTTAAAGAAAATCCTGGCCAAAAAATTCTTTATGATGTGCGCTCCAGCCAAATTGTCAAAGAAACTATTGAGCAAAATAAAGGCCTTCCTATTTTAAGTCAAGCTGGACACTCTTTGATTAAAGAAAAAATGCAAAAAGAAGACATCATTTTTGGGGGTGAGCTTTCAGGCCATTATTATTTCAAAGAGGTAGGTTTTTTTGAAGCGCCCTTGCTGGTTCTGCTATTAATTTTGGAAATTTTAACCAAAGAAAATAAACCTTTATCTAAAATTCTCTCACCTTTCAAGAAATATTTTCAAAGCGGAGAAATCAATTTCAAAGTTAAAGACAAAATTAAGAAAATTAAAGAAATCGAAAATTATTTTAAAAATGCTAAAGAAATTATTAATCTTGATGGTTTAACGGTAAGAGAAAAAAATTGGTGGTTTAATTTGAGGCCTTCAAAGACTGAAAACCTCTTAAGATTAAATGTTGAAGCTAAAACTAAAAAGCTCTTGAAAAAAAATACTAAAAAACTTATCTCTTTAATAAAAAGCTCCTAAAATTCATCTTTTGAGATTTTTTAAATATTCTTTAAATTCTTTACCAAAAATAGGATGAGTTAAAGCAAATTCAACGACTGTTTTTAAATATTCAAGTTTGTTGCCCGTATCATAATATCTGCCCTTTTTTATTTTACAGCCATACACCGGAAAGCCTTTTTCAATTAACTCGTTTATAGCATCAACTAACCAAAACTCCCCATTCTTTCCAGGCCTCATCTTTTTTATTATTTTAAAAATTTCAGGTGGTAAAATATAGCCACCATGAGCTGCAAACTTTGAAGGTGCCTTTTTAGATCCTGGCTTTTCAATAATTTTTTTGATTCTGAAAACATTTTCATCAATAGGTTCGATAACTGGAATACCATACCTTGAAAACTGATCTTGGGTTTCAAGTTGAACAGCTGAAATAACTGCACCTTGGTATTTTTGATAAATTTTAAGCATCTGTTTGAGTCTTGGGGGTTTAGCTACAATAAACTCATCGCCCCACAAAACTGCAAAAAATTCATTGCCAATTACAGGTTCTGCTGTCAAAACAGGAATGGCATTGCCATACTTGTCGCTCTTTTGGCGCATATAAATAAAATTAGCCAAATTTGAAATTTTCTTAATCTGGTTTAGCTCCTCTAATTTACCAACAGAACTTAGATATTTCTCAAGCTCAAAGGAACGATCAAAATGATCTTCAATTGCTCTTTTTTGCCAATTAGTGATGACAATGACATCTTGAATGCCAGAAGCCACTGCTTCCTCAACTACATACTGAATTACAGGTTTATCTATAACAGGCAACATTTCCTTTGGCATAGCTTTAGTTTGGGGAAGAAATCTTGTGCCCCAACCAGCTGCTGGAATTATAACTTTACGAATTTCGGCCATCTGCATAAAACATAACTATCAGAAATTATTATTGAATTTTGGATTTTCAAGTATGGTGTAATTTTGTATCATCAATCAGAGTTAAAAAATTTATTTTTGCTCTTCTTCTAACTGAGGCACTTGTTGAACTTTTTGCTCTTGGCCTAAAGCTGGCAATCCTTTTCTTAAATTATCCAATATCTGACTAACTTTTTTAGCATTCTCTTCAGACATTGAGGCTATTTTCTCAAATTGTTCGATAGCTTTTGTTTTGTCACCCTGTTTATCATATATCAACCCCAAGAAATAATAAGCATTAGCAAAATTAGGAGAAATTCTTAGGGCTCTTTCAAATTCTCTTTTGGCTCTTTCTAAATCTTCTTTTTTAAAATAATAACTCCCTAATTGGAAAGCCAACCCTGGATCTTGCTGGTTGAATGGTTTTATTTCTTCAAGTTTAGCAATGGCTTTATCTAAATCACCTTGAGTATCTAAAACCAAAGCCTGCTGAAAATAAGCTGGCCAAAAGTTGTTTTTAAGTTCAATAGCTTTATTTAACTCCTCCATAGCTTTAGTTAAGAGCTCTTTAGCTTTATCTTGTTCTCTAAGTTGCAAATGGAGTTGAGCTTGAGTTAAGTTGGTCCTCGCAATCTCCAAATTAACCTCAGGGTTTTTGGGTTCAAGCTCTCGAGCTTTCTGATAACTTGAGATACTATGTTCAAAGGCTCCTTGAGCTAAACCAATTAGATTTCTATATATTTCTCCTCGATTGAGCCAGTTTAAAACATTTTGGCCATTAAGCTCAACAGCTTGATTTGCTGAATTTACAGCTAAAATAGAGAGGTTTTGAATTCTTGTTTGGAGCTCTTGAAGTTTTTCTTGATCCTCTTTTTGGGCGCTTTCTCTAACTGCCAAATTGAGTTGCTCTAAAGCCAATTTAGAAAGATCCCTCCAATAAACATCGACCTTAGGATTGATTTGAGTAGCCAAAGATATTTTGTCTATTGCTCCTTCAAGATTGTTAGCAGAAAAAGCTTGCAATCCCAAAATATAATTGAGTTCAGCTATATATCTTTTGGTGTTTTCAAAAATTAAGCCTAAGCTCCCTATGAAAAATATAATAAAAACCAAAGAAACCAAAACTCCACCTAACTTATTTAAATAAAAATCCCATTTGACTTCTCTGCTTGCAAAAGACAAAATAAAAGCCCCAGCTAACCAAAAAAGCATTTGAAATGGTAAGCTAACAGGATAAAGTAAAAATCCCAAAAACACTCCCAAGAATAAACTCAAAGAGCTCAAAATCAACACTTGATTGTCAGAAAAATTTTTTAAAATTTCTTTGACTTCAACATAGATAAAACAAGCCACCAAAACTAAAAAGGCTAAAACACCCAAAAGCCCCATCGTAGCTAACCACTCAAATAATTCTGAAGCGCCATTTACGAATCTCGTGTTCCAAAAAATCGTCTGGTTTATAGCTTCTGAGCGATATTTAGCATAATCAAAAGAAAAAGTGCCTGGCCCAGAGCCAAAAACAGGTCTCTCTTTTAAAGTTTGGAATGCAATATCTAAAGTATGGTTGTAAGTTGGAGCTACTTCTAAAATTTGAGAAGGCACAATGACTAACCCTATTCTAAAAATCCCAAAAAAAACAGCTATTGCAAAAAGAATCAAAGGCAAAAGAATCTTAGAGCGCTCTTTTTGGGAAAAATAGAACAAACCAAAAGAAATAATTACAATTAGGCCTGCAAGACTAACCATCCAAGCAACCCAAAAATTGACCGCCAGAAGCCCAAATAAAAATAAAATTAAAGCTCCCAAAGAAAGCCACCTTGCTAAACCCTTCAAAAACAAAACCATTAAGCTCACCAGTGGTATCAAGGCCCCAAGAAAAACTGCCCAGCTATTTATACTGCCAATGGTATTAAAACTCGCACTCTTTGTAAAATCCCAAGGCAAAAAGAATTTCTGATAAACTTGAGCTATTCCCAAAACACAAGCTAAAGTTGCAGAAACCAATAGCCATCCTATTAATTTTTTTGCCTCAAGAGCTTTTTTGAGAGGATCAGAACTTAATACTAAGTTAACTAACAAAAAATAGAAACCAAAACCCAAAAAAGTAAAGAAAGCTTGAGAAGTTTTTAAAGGATGGCCCCAAAAACTGCTGTAAGGATAAAAAGAAAATATGGCTGAAGCTAAAACAACCAAAAAGAAGACTCCAACAGGTAGGTAAAGCCAATTAAAAGGAAAAGTAAGTTTACCTTCCAAGATAGCTTTGAGTAGCCAGGCCAACACCCCAACAACACCCAAAACCAAAAGCAAAAATTGCTTATTTAGATCTAAGACGCTGGAAGTGAAAGGTAGAAAAAATAATGGTAAAAGAAAAGTAATAAGGTAGACTGCCAATTTGCTAAGATATTCTAAAAAATAGTTCATATTTATTAATTATTATTATTTTTTATTTTTAATTATTTTTAATTACTCTCACTCCTGATTTTGGTTTTCAAGAATTTTGGCTTTGTTTCTGGGTCTACTCAGGATTATTGATTCCTTTGCTATTATTATTTTGGTCACCTGCTTTAGCTATTTTACTACTTGTTTGTGCCCTCTGGATTAATGCTTTGATTGCTGTTTTGACTGTTTTTGCTGGTTTAGATTACAAACTTTAGCCTATTCTTCTTGTTTATTTTGATTTTGCTCAAGCTCAAAATCAGTTTCTTTTGATGATAAATCTTGAGTTTCAAGTTCTTGATCATTTTCTAAAGATGGCTCATTTTGAGGGGCAGGTTCTTGACTGCTATCTTCTGAGTTTAGATTTTCATTGTCTGTGGCCTGTCCATTCTCATTTTGATCTTGTTGGTCATAAGTCCCAGAATCTTGAGCTTCTAACTGGTTATCTTGTTGGTCAGTGCTCGGTGAATTTTGGTTTTCAGCCTCCAGATGATTATTTTGGGGAGTCAGCTGAGTCTGACTATCTCTGCTTTGCAAAGTCTGATCTTGCTTAGAATATGGAATGTTTGATTTTTCTAAAAGCTGGCGCAGTTCTTCTTTGGTCACACAAATATCTTCAAGACACAATTTTTCAGTGCGAATTTCTTTGGCAATGACTCTTTCAAAAATCCATTCCCCGGCGGTGCGCACGGTGCCAGAAATCTGCGCTAGGGCGTCTTTTAAGAAGGCCACCAAATTATTAAAGAAACTGCCTAAATTAACTCCCTCCCCGCTTTGGCCACTAGTTGGCTGGGTTTGGAGGTTAGTTAGGTTATTAACATCTAAGGCCAACTTTTGGCGCAGTTCGTCAATTTGCTGCTGTTGTTCTTGAATACCTTTGAGCAGCATCATCGATAAGGCCGTGTCGTAACGAACATGCAATAGCCCATTTTCACCAACTTGAACCAATTCTGGCATTGCAAGCTGCACTTCCTGGGCAACAAGTCCATAATTTGGGCTTAGATTACTGCCATCTTTCCAGTCAAAAGTAACCGGCCGCAGTTGAATCAATTTCTCTATAACATTGCCAAGAGGTTTAATATTTGTTTTCAGACTGATGTCTGACGAACAAGTGCCAGCAATTGTGGTATTATCGTTGTCGCGCACACAGCCAGTCGTGCCAGTGCCAACCTCAATATTATCTTCAACATCAAGCTTAATATTATCTGGACTCACCGTCCCGATGCCGACGTTGCCGGCAAAATAGTTTGTTCCGCCAGCAGAGTAAAGAGCGTAGTTGTTAGTTGCTGCTGTGGGACTGCTGATATAAACCCCGTAATAATTTGTAAAGGTCCCTCCTCCACTATTGCTAGGCGCGCTAATAAACAATCCATAGCCATCGGTAATCGTTCCAGTTCCCAAATTGTTTACTTGACTAAACAAACCTCTAGCTGATGTTATTGTTCCTGACGAACGATTATTAACCTTCCCTTGCGCCCCTATTGCTGTTGTTACTGTGCCAGCTCCATAATGTTCAATATTAAAGACCATCCCAAACAAGTTATTAAAGTTTGCAGTATTTCCTGAACTTACTGTAGATTGAGAAAACAGCGCGGCATTGGTTGCTGTTGTGTCAGCTGTCGGATTAAAAGTAGCTGTAACACCAACAGATTGTAAATTCCCCGAAGTATCTGTAAAAGTTCTTCGAACATCAAGTGGATAAGAAGGCCCCGTCGTGCCAATGCCAACATTGCCTGTGGTATTGAGAATATAAATTGCTTGGGGATAATTTGTGGTGCCAAGAGCTAAACTGACTCCGCCGCCACTTCTCATTCTTCCTTCTTGCACCGAGCCACCAGAACCTACATAGTAACCAAAATAAACACCAGCAGCACTTGAAGCTTGATTAAATGCTCCAAGCAAATATTCTGTATTTGCAGTTGCGCCACTGCTTTCAACTTCAAACCTATATCCAGGCCCCGTGGTCCCAATCCCAACATTGCCATCTTGTCTAATAAACAAATGAGGACTTGCAGCTGAACTTGCTCCTCTTAAAGCTAAACCATAGTTAGGAGTGGTATCAAGAACATCTAAGAGAATTGAGCCTGAAACATTGCTTGAAGCTGTGCCTGTCCAATAGGCTCCTTGAAATTGTAAGGCCCGAGAATCTCTGGTGGTATTGGTAGCATCAGCATCAGCTATTCTTCTTGCCTGAATGGTTCCGGCAACATCAAGTTTTTGTTCAGGAGAGGTTGTGCCAATGCCAATGTTGCCGCCAGAAGGAGCTAACATTAAATGTGTACCCTGCTCAGGAGCAATCTTAAAGCCGCCAGTGCCGACTTGTATGAGGCCATATCTCACAAATGCTCCACCGCTTGTTGTCTGCTTATAGAAATTGATATATACGTCTTCGTTGTTTGCTGCTGTAAAACTTTTACGGAATGTAGCTACACCACCCCACTCACTTACTCGGTCAATAAGGATATGATCAATAACATGTAACTTCGCCTCCGGCCACGTCGTCCCAATCCCAACATTGCCATCTTGTCTAATAAACAAATGAGGACTTGCAGCTGAACTTGATCCTCTTAAAGCTAAACCATAGTTAGGAGTGGTATCAAGAACATCTAAAAGAATTGAACCTGAAACATTGCTTGAAGCTGTGCCTGTCCAATAGGCTCCTTGAAATTGTAAGATATTGGAATCTCTTGTGGTATTGGTAGCATCAGCATCAGCTATTCTTCTTGCCTGAATGGTCCCTGCAACATCAAGTTTTTGTTCAGGAGAGGTTGTGCCAATGCCAACATTGCCATCGTTTCTGACATATAACAAAGAGGTATTAGTTGAATTCTGAACATTCAAAGCAGCAGAAGTTGCATCTGAGGTTGAGCCTTTAATGATGGTATTTGCAGCTGGATCAAGGGTTAGATCTCCAGTTGAAGTTGTTAATAAAGGAGTAGTGACTGAGGTTGAAAATGAAGGATTGGCAACAGTGGCAATGGTTAAAGTAGAGTTAGCTCCACCATCATTTAAACTAATATTAGTGCCAGCAGTTAAAACTCTTTCAGCAGTTAAAGTGGCATCTAAGCCTAAAGTTATATAGCTTGCTCCAGTTGGTGCACCACCACCGCCGCCACTAACTGTTGACCAACTCAAGATACCTGCACCATTGGTAGTCAAAACCTGGCCAGCTGTACCATCAGCTGAAGGTAAGGTCCAGATGACATTGGCAGAAATCGCATCTGGAGCTTTGAAACCAACATAATTTGTTCCATTGGCAGCTAATTCTAAAAACCTAATCTCTGAAGTATTGCCAGCTGAAGTTCCAAAAGGAGAAAGTTGCAAAGCATTTTGCTGATTTAATCCTTGTAAGGCCGTAATATCAGTGTTGATTCCAGAGGCAGCTGCTCCCAAATTTGTTCTGGCTTCAGCAGCACTGGTAGCTCCAGTTCCTCCAAAACCAATAGCTATTGCTGTTCCCTGCCAAGTGCCAAGATTAACTACTCCAGCATCAGTAATCGTGAAAGTATCAGCAGTGTCAGTTGTATTTCTGATTGCAAAAACATTGCCAG
>FWWL01002672.1_pt1 | contig 35486 bp, 27 predicted proteins | sample 2228331 | NCBI WGS metagenome assembly FWWL01 (sample SAMEA103939775, study PRJEB20133) | metagenome
TGATTCAACACATGCATGGACTAATAATTGATGGAACAAGCTGTGATATCCGTACTTCAATGAATTTGCAACATCCACTTCAAGATCATTCATGGAGTAGACCTCTTGAATATGCCTACTACCTTTCAATCAATGAAACGGACATTTAACTAAATGTTCACTTTTAGAAATACGTCCAAGTTTTTTTATCCATATCCATATTCATATTCTAGTATAAGCATCAAAATTTCTCACCATTTAACAGGGGGATATATGTATGGGAATACCACCGCTGGCAAACCGTATCTATGTGACAAACAAAAGATTATATATAAACATCATTTAAATGCTGGATTTAATCAAGAAATTGAAGTAATTATGACAAACGATCAAAGAAATTCCGATTATTTGAGGAACATGAAATGCGTGATCGGTACCAAGCGAATGCGTACGCACGGCCCATCACGCAAAACAAAACCAGCGTACGGCTTTAGAGCCGGACGCTGGTTTTGTTTTGCTTGTATCGCTTACTTATTTCCCCATATCTGCTGCAGCGCCTGAATATCTGTTTCCAGCGCCGTTTTGGCTTCTGCGGTAAGGTGTGCCTGCATCGAACCATTGTTCAGATGCTTAAGCACGTCATTCAAGTGCTTAACGGCCTGCACGGTGTGCCCGGTTTCAGCTTGGTGCTTCGCCTGATCGAGGCCGTTTCTTATCTGCGGAGCAAGCGGTCCGTTCAAACGGCCCTCCTGCTCAAAGCGGTCTGCCAGACGGAGCAAGGAGTCGATCGACGTCGTTACGGTAATCGTGTAAGACGCCGACACTTGATTTCCGGCCGCATCCGAAACCGTTACCGAGATCAGATGCGTTCCCAGCTTGCCGGCCCAGTCCGAAGCAGATCCTGCCGAATAGTGCATGCCGTCGACAAGGATCGTTTGCGCCGAAACCCCGGACAGCGCATCGTTAGCTTGCAGCGTCAGAGTCACAAGCTCCGCGTCGCTGATGCTCATGCCGTCCGTAACCGGAGCTCCGTTTAATTGAAGCGCATGCACCGGTGCCGTCGTATCCACCTTTACGGTCATTTTGCGCGTTTCCTCCACTTGGCCGTCCGCATCGGTCGAGCGGTAGCTAAGCTCATAAACGCCTTCCCCAAGGCTAATCGCTCCTGTATAAGGTACGAAACCGTTTGTAGGGACCACAGTGCCCGCAGCTCCACCATAGGTGCTTCCTGTAACGGTAGCAGCCTGCGAATTCGGCGCCTGCAGCAAAGCCAGCGCATATTCGGTCGAGGCGACGCCCGAATGAAGATCCGATGCCTGCAGCGTTATGGATACGCCGGATACATACCAGCCGTCGGCTCCGCCGGTGCCTAGAACAGCGGCTTCGGTGACAGGCGGGAGCCGGTCGACCCCGATTTGCAACGACTTCGTTTCTTCCGCCACTCCGTTCAAATTAACCGAACGGTACTGTATCTTATAGGTCCTGCTTTCGTTAAGCTCTACTGAAGTGCTGTAAGGGATCCAAGCCGTCCCCCCGTCTAAGCTGTATTCCGTACGGAGCACGCTTGCAGGATTCAAGGTTACGTTAAGGCTCACTTTAGCGCCTTTCGTGTACCAACCGTTAGTTTGCTCGCCTTCAACCGAAGCTTTCGTTACCGGGAGCGCCTCTTCCACGGAAAGCGGAATCCGGAAGGAAGCGCCGGCGGCCACATCGTAATAGAAGCCTTTGCTGAAGTCGTTCTGGTCGATATAGGCGCGTACCAGCGTAATATCACCGATATCGAGGCGATACTGATTGCCCCCAAGGGACTGAACGCCTTTAATTTGGTAAGCAGCGTTGCGTGTTCCGTCGTTGTCCGCATACACGAAGCGGCCGATCAAATCAGAGGCTTCTACGCCCTGCAGATCCATCTGAACAGTCAGGCTATTGGAAAGCGACAGTTCTTTTGTAAAGTCGATAATAGTTCCGGCCAAGCCGCCGCTAATGCCGGCCTTCACGCTGGAGCCGTCGATTTTTCCGATTTCCGTGCCGTCGTTTACATAGCCGTATACCTGCTGGCCGTCTTGTTCGGTGTAGACGCCGAGAGTGCCTTTAAAAGCGATTTTGTCGTCAACGGTATAAGCAATGGTCGGATCCAGGGCGCTGACGATATAGTCGGTACGACCGTTTGTCAGCTCCACCTTCACGGCGCGAACCGCCAAGCCGTCCTCTTCCACCGGCACGCCGTTTGCTTTAACCGCCGCAGGACTAATGGAACTTACGAATCGCTCTCCCTTATAAGGCTCGATTACGGAGGTGAACAGGCTGCTGATGTTCTCCCCGCTGCGATGTGCGATGACATAGCGCAAATCATCGGGATTACCCGGCTTATTCCGCGGCGGAACACCGTCGGCCAACGCAACATCATCCACGCTGCCCAGCATCGTCAGGCGCAGGTGGATGTCCTCTGGCTGCTTCAAAACGTTCCACGTATCTACAATGTCATAATCAACGCTGAACTGATCGGCGGGAGCTTGATCCCGCTCCACGTTGCCCAGCCAATGAAAGCCCGGCCCCGTATAGCCGCTGCCTGCAGTGCTGTCGTTTGACGGTCTTACACCGAACAGAACGTTGGCTCCTGCATAGGTCCCGGCAGCTTGCGTCGTTAAGTTAAGCCCCTCTGTCGTCACAGCACCCTCTGCCCCATGGAAGCTGAAATGATGCTCGTTACCGCCTTCGATCCGGAAGAAGTCTACGGCGTACGAATTTGCATCGTCCACCTTAATCATCGCCGTCGTCCGCTTGTACAAGTCCGTTTGCGGATACAAGTTAGGCGCCTCGACATCGATGACCTTCACAACGTCGGAATCGTCGAATTGCTTCGGCTGGCCGACAATTTGAACCGCCGGCTTGCGCTTGTCAACCAGAACCGTATTGTGGCTGATGACGTTGTTCACCCATTCGTGACGATGCGCATCGGTATCGTTTGCTTGCTCCGGGTATCCGAGCTCCGGCATGAGGTCAAGTCCGAACGCGTGCATGCCCAAATTAAGCGTGTCGCGATGGCCGTGTCCTCCGTTGCGTCCGTAATACATCCAAACGTCACGCAGCGTATTTTCTTCAAGGCTGGCATCCCGAAGAGCTTGCTCAGCCTCGTCCACAAGCGCGAGTTCAATGACGCCCATTTTGATTCCGGTCGATTCCACGTTTTTGCCTACGGCCTCGAAGGTGATCGTATGAGTGTCTGCGGTGAGCGCCAATTCGCCGATAACGCGATGCTCCGCACCGGAGCCGAAGAAATCGAATACGGTGAGCGGCGCCCCATCCAAGCGGATTGCATATTGTCCGTAAGAGGTAGCCGCCCAAGCCTTCAAGCTGATTTCATAGCGGTTCGGTTCCGCCACATCGAAGGAGAACGTAATGGAATCCCCCGCTTCCGCCGCCTCAAATTGAAGCGTCCCTGAAGAATCGACGTAAGTGGTCGGCTTCGTGCTTTCCACCACGTTCAATTGCGGGAAAGAATAAGTCCGTGAGTACTTGAAAATCGGATTATCGCCGTCCCTCAAAGCGGCAAGACCATAGCCCGTCAAATTCGCGCTGTCCAGCTTGAAGGGTCCGTGCACCGCAATGATCGCTTCGATTTGCTGGGCGATCTGATTCGGATTCCGGGTGTAAATATCGCCGTGAATGCCGTCCACGCTGTTATGGTTCAGCATGTACGCGATTTGCGCGAAGATCGGGTCGCCGTATTTTTGGAACGCTTTAACCGCCATAATCTTGCTGTTATACGTCCCGGGGTTACCCGTAGAGCCGGAATCGCCGACTTGCACCGTATACCGCTCGACCATCGTAAGCGGATAAATGCCGTGGAACATTTTTTGGAACTTAACGTTTTGATATAAATCGGCGGCAGGATACAGGTCGTAGCCTTCCAGCATATCCGCAACCTGAATGTAGGTGGACAGCCACGAGGAGTTATAGCCCGGCCCCGCCTCGTTGCCGTTGCCGTCCCGGTCTACATCGTTGACCAAAATATTAAGGATGTTGCCGCCTGTAATTCGGTCCGGATTCCGCAGGAAAGCCCCTGCTTGGAAAACGTAATCGAGCCATTCCTTCGTCTCCGGATTTTTGTCGAGAACGACCGCGGCCATTGCGAGCGAGCTTTGATGGTATCCGTTGTTTCCGCGGATTTTGGCGGTTTTGAAGCCCTCGAACGTTTGACGAAGGATGCCGTCCTCCATGTTCTTCCGAATGCCGGCCACCGAGCTCTTCAGCGGCAGGTCATATTGCTTGCCTTTTTCCTTTAAGAAGTCGAGAATTACGGGATCGTTCATCCCAGGGAAAAACGCATCGTAGGCGCCGATCAGCGTCCGGATCAAACCGGTCTCCCAGATGCTCCCGACGGCTTTGCCCAAGCCGGTGCCGCCGTGGGAGTTCAAATAAACGGACGGGCTGTATTTACTGACATCCATTGCCGGGTACAAATCCGCAACGCGGTCAAGGAGTACCGTACCCGCTTGAGCGTATTTCGGGTCACCCGTGTATAAGTAAGCGTTGGTCAGCGCACCCAGGCCGCCTTGCACGATACTTATGCCGCTGTACCAGCCGTACCAGTGTGTATAGTAAGCGATAAACGTATAACGATAGCCGGTCTCCGGATCAACCCAGCCTAAGCCGTCGTCGACGCCCCAGCTCGGTCCTTTTTCGGGATAAAGCGTATTCACGAGCAGGCTGCGGTCCGCCTTGGACGGATCAAACACGCCGTGCTCATCCAAGCCGCTTCTGTAATAAGCGCCGAAATCGTTGGTCGGGAACTTATAGCCGGAGGTCGGGTCGGTCAGCTTCCACGGCTCGTTAAGCGGATCCGCCTGCCATGGATAGTTCCCCAGCTTGTTCAGCGGGTTCTCCGCCGGCGGCACCGCATACAGCGGGCTCAGGTTGCCCAACGTCTGGTTGGTCTGATAGCTGCGCGGCAAGCTTTGCGGAGTTACGGAATTCCAAAGGAAATCAAGTCCCTTCTCCACGTATTTGTCCGCTTGCGCAACGGCGATATCCCTTTGCGAGGATGCCCAATTGTACAGGCCGATGTTCTCTCTCGCAGCGGCAACCTCCTGGGAAGTGTAAAAGGTGCTGCGCGTTTTATCGTTTTGGACCGGAACAATCTCCACGGAAAGCTCCCCCATTTTGCTGACGGTGCCCAGCGTCACTTGCGCGGACAAAACGCTTGTGCCGAGCTCAAGCGCTCGCAGCTCACCGGTGGCGCTCACGCCGAGTACGTTCTCAGCGCTGCTGCGGTAAGTGATTGCGGCGCCCGTTAAATTGGCGACCGTGCCGTCGTTCATCGTTCCTTTCACCGTGACTTTCCCATGCATGCCCAGCATGAGGATCGTTGGCTCCACGAAAAGCTCCACCGATTCCAGCGCCTTCGGAACTACCGTCACGCTGGCGGAAGCCGTCTTCGTAACCGTTCCAAGCTTAGCCGTTACGTGAACAGTCGTAGTTCCCGGGCTTACCGCTTGAACGACGCCTGCAGCGTTTATCAAGGCAACCGCAGGATTTTCGCTTGAATAAGTTTTAATTGCACCGTTCATATTGAACGGCGTGCCGTCGTCTAGCACGCCCGTAAGCGTGGTGGCGGACGTTTGTCCCACTACCGGCATGGGCTTCTCCAGGCTGAACGAAATCGTCTCTAGCTGGCCTGCGAGCACGGTAAGCGGAAGCTGAGCCTGCTTGCTGGACCCGTCCTTCGATGCCGAAACCGTAATCACGCTTGTTCCCGAGCGAAGAGCCGTGACCGTTCTGTTGCCGGCGGAAATAACGGTAGGGTCGCTGCTTTCAAAGGAAAGCTGGAACTCACCCGGTCCGGGCACCGTCCCGTCATCGAGCCCGGCGTGGACCACCAAAGCGGATTGCTGACCGATCACCATCTCGTTCGTCCCCGTTTGAGATTGAACGGATACCGAGCTGATCAGAGCCGGGCCGTCTTTTGAGATCAAAGTAAATTCGCTCGGGTACATGGCAAAGGAGCTTGCTCCTCTCTTAATAACCTGAACCTTCAAAATATGATTGCCTTGAGTCAATTGAACCGTTTTCAGCGTTTCCTTCGGGCCGTAACCGTTCAGGCTGCTGTAAAATAAATACTCCCCCACCTTGGCGTTGTCCACCAGGATCGCCGCGGTCCCCCCTGCAGTGGCGCGGAACCCGCTCAGCTGCAGCGTATAGTATCCGGTCTCGGGAACATGAAATTGAAATTCTCGAAATTGATTAAGTGCAGTGGACTGAATTTGTGCGCCATAGGACTGCCAACGCGTGTTCGGAACGCCCGGAAGCACCCCGAGGATTTGCCAGCCATCCTGCTTAGGCCTTCCCGCAAAGCCCGCATCTGTAAAACGGTAGGTCAACTCTTCGCCTGCGCCGAATGCCGCTATCGGAAAAGAGCCGAGCAGCAGCCCGACGGTCAGCATGACGGCCAGCCAGGCGGACATTGCTTTTCGAATTTGTTTGTTCAGTTTTACCGAATTCAATTCAAATTGCCTCCTTTATTAGGTCTAAAACGCATCTAGCTTTTTTGTTTTTAGACGGCTCCTGCAAGTAAAAAAGAATGAAGGTCATAGGAAGCCGGTCCTTTGATCCCCCTTTTTGTTTTTTATCAGGCCACCGTCCTCATGTATGTATGCGCTTCCAAATGTATGCAACCTGTCACAAACATGTTATCGAGCTGTTCACCTTTTTGTCAAGCAATAAATAAAAGGTCAGCTCTGTAGCCGCCTTTCCCCATCGAATGCTCGCGACTTTGCCAGAACTACAACAAATCTCAATTCGATTCGCCTCTAAATGATTAATTGCAAAAGACGTAATTCCGTTAAGTGTCTCCGTCATTAACCCCTGTCCTGTACGTGAAGTTCTCAGCCAATATCCAAATTCAAAACTTGCGAATATTCCAGTCAAAGCGATGGAGCCCACTGCTTCCAACAAATTGACCAGTGTTCTTATCAATTAAGTGTAAAACTAAATCTGTCCGTTCCAAAAAGTTAAGCCTGGCTTTACGGACATACGCTGTGCTGCTGTAGTTTCCATCGCTGACTGTGAGACGTACCGGATTCACGCCGACAGGAAGCGTAACAGCAGGGTTGACTCCTTCCGCGCTCCCCTCCGACCAGGACCACGAATAGCTTAAAGCGTCACCGTACAGGTCCTGGGACTTTCCGCCATGCAGCGAAATCGACACACCTCCCGGAGAGTCGGCTTCTACCGTTCGATCCTCACCGGCGTGCGCTTCGGGGATCGGATCATAAGGAGTGAAGAGTCCCATCGTCGTGTACATTTTAAAATTGGATTGTGTAGTATGCCTTTCCGCCATAAATAAATCGAAGGAATATACTTCATTTCGATTTAATACTAAATCGTCCAAATTGACCTGCGCGGACACCGCACCATGCACACCGCCCATATCTATAACCAATTTATTATTAATAAAAACCCATATATCGTCATCTCCGGTGATGCTAAGCGTTTCGCCGCCGCGATAAGTGAAAGAAGCATGAAGGTCCATGGTGAAATGGTAATTGTGGCTGCGATTCTGATTACCGAAGTACTGACTGTCTATAGGGAAGAAGCTCGAGCTTTCATATTTGAACAACGCGGGGTTTTGCGCGGTGCTTGTGAGGGACAGCCGAATCGGACCGGACTCATTGACCTTCGGATCGTTATTATACCATTGCCGGAAAGACTCCTCGCTCGAGATGGCCGGACTGTCCTTACCCGCATGTACAGGCTTCCGGTGGGCATCACCAGCCCGGAAACCTGTCCGATCCATTTCTCGAAATCGGGGGTGGCTATCCTGGAAATCGCGAACCGTTCCTTTCAGTACCATCGTATCGGATGCTTGGGCTTTCGGAGCATCCCCGCCCGGCCAGCCTCCCCCCCATACCAGCATCGCCGCCAATCCGGCAATCAAGCTTTTTTTCATCAGACCACTTCCTCTCCCTTTAAGATCCCTACCTACTCTATAATTCCATTTACATTCCCTTCATTTTAAGCTTCGTGACTGGCTGTTTATTCCAACTTGTTGTTATTTTTCACGTGATTTCTTTCACTAGGTCACAATTGACCCTCGGCACGAAGTCGGGGTTTAAGGGGCTTCCTATTATATAGTGACTGTGTCTACAACAAGAACTTTTATCCTTCGAAATATCCTGAGTCTTCAAATATTCCGTTTTTGTAACGCTATGGTTACACATTGTTTATGTTTCGTTCTGGAATACGCCGATTGCCGATATCCTCCTCCATAAATCCTAGGCCCGTCTTTTAGTAGGTTTGGCACGTTTCCTGTCAGCTGTAGCAAAACTGGTTCCTGTTCATTGCGTGCAATGACCGAAAACGTACTTTTTTCATTTACAAAGGGTTGTTTTTTTATGGCTGGGATAAGCATCGGTCAACTTACAGCAAGGGCAGAATTGAACGCATCGACGCTGCGTTATTATGAGTCTGTTGGCTTGCTGCCATCTCCAGAGCGTAAAAACGGGCAGCGCAGATATGATGAGTGGTTGCTTGACCGTATTAATCTTATTAAAGTCGCGCAGCAAACCGGCTTTAGCATTCAGGAAATCGCTGTTTTGCTTGAAGGATTCGAAACCGTTGATTCGCTTACAGATCGTTGGGAGTAGATGGTGAAGCAAAAACGCGCCGACCTTGAAGAGCGAAAGAAACATATTAATTCCATGATACGAATTCTTGATAAAGGGATAAGTTGCAAATGCCTTACCTAGTCGGAATGCTTGGTGAAGATAGAAAATACGGGTTCGTGTTAGGGGATTTATTATGTGGATGACTGTATTCCTTTTTGTGCTTGCTGGTCTTGCTGAAAGTGGCGGGGGGTATTTGGTTTGGATATGGTGGTAACATTTCACTATCCTGCCCGTTCGGAGCGTAGGTGTAGACTGAATCTGCGGTAGCCTCTTGATACTCAATTCCTGTTTCCGATAACAAGGCAAGAAAAGCCTTCGGGGTATACGAAGGCTTTTTTTCTCTGCAAATTTATAACTTTAATCTACGATTGATTGCACCATCTGAACTAACAATTTCAAACCCCATAGAATCATATATGTCATTCGAGAGTTTCATAAATTTCAACGAACTGGCACAAATGAAATAGGATAAGAAGAATAATGAAAATGACTTTATATTTCAGCGAACAAAAGGGATCAGATAACTGCAACAGCAGTAAGTGATCCCTTTTCAAGTAAAGTTCTCCGTTAGCGAACATTCGAGATTATTTTAATCGCTGTGGCATTATTGTCTTATGATGAGGATGTCTTGAGGCGGTCTACCCGTGCTTTGAATTTGGGAAATTTCAGAGTTTGTTAGGTTGCGGCCTACCAAAATCAACGACGATGTGACATTGTTGAAGTTAAAATTACCTAAGTTTGCCACGTTTTGGCTTCCACGGAATACACGGAATGATCCCTGAAAGTTAATTTGCGAAAACAGAACAAGCGTTACTTGAGAGCTTTGTACAACATTTCTAAGTCGGAAGCTCGAGAGAGCGTTGTTAAACCGAAACGCTCCAAGATCACGAACAGCAACTCCTCCGCGTCTGAAAAGGATTCGGCGAACGGTAAAATTGGGACCAGACCAAAGAGCAAGACGTACATCTCTGTTTGCCAACTATATCACTCCTATTTTGAGGTTGATATAGTTTATTACCAACTTCAAAGAATGGTATAAGACAAGAACACCAGGTCAAAAGTTTGTTTTCTTGCTTTCCCTGCGGTGCGGTTTTCCCTTTTCCTGAAAATCCTTATTAGCTCCACAAAAAAGAGCCCTTGTTTTTGAAAAGCTTCTGTTTTCCACGGAGTATTGATTCAAGAACCCTCTCGTTTCCCTTAAGATAACCCAACATGTTTCCCGCTGTATTTATAAATGTATTGTGTCACAACTCATGTAAAATGGCGTATTTATAATCGTTTTCTGTCTTTAGTGTAAATGTATATTACATTGTATTTTGTACATATGTCAGTTAACCAGATATATCCCGTGTCTCACAAGCGTTTAACTAACTAACTATATAGCGGACTCATCATCAAAAGGGGGTTTTGATCGATAATATTTACAGCATAAAAACATCATTTGCAGGAAAATATATGAAGCAGGTGGTGAGTCTCATGTCGTTATTTTCCAATTCTAAAATTAACCCCTTTCATGGCTATTTTCTATGCATGAGCGGAACGTTTTCTTTGTCCCAAATCTCAGGTATTGTCATCTTGCTTGAACAAGCGAAGCGCGATGCGCTCATCAGCAGCATCCTCGGATGCATCGGGTATTTCTTTTACACCTATTGGATTTATCGAATCGTACGCAATCTCCCGCCTAACCAATCGTTCCTCGATATCCTTGAGCGTAAAATGGGGAAGTTAGTCGCCTGGGCGGTTAGATGGTGGATTGCCCTCTATTTGTTCTGTGAGCTGTTTGTCGTTCACAAAAATATCGTCATCTGGGTGAAATCCATGTTTCTTCCCTTTACGCCCATTTGGGCGATTTCCATTCCATTGCTGATGGTTTGTACCTATTTGGCCATAAAAGGAATCAAACCTATTGCCATTTCCTTTTCCATATTTATACCAGCTTTATTGTTGCTGGTTGTGTTTATGGCTGTGTTTACTTTTAAGTACAGACATTATGACATTATTCTCCCCCTGTTTAGCGAAGGAGTCAGGCCCATTCTAGAAGGAACGGCAACCGTCTTCAGGGGATGTATGGACTTGTTTCTTTTATTATTACTATCGCCCTATATTCAGGGTCAATACAAATGGAAACATTTTGCAGCGTTTTGGTCCCTTATCTCGATTATTATCATCAATTCTGCGGCAGGTTTATTGACTACTTTCGGTCCTTATGAAGCATCTAAACAACGCTTCCCTCTCTTCACCCAATGGCGGCTGGTCAATATCAGCAGTTTCCTGGAGCATCTTGACTTTTTATCCATGTACCAGTGGCTTAGCAACACCGCCGTTCTAATCAGTTTGGGCATGTTTTTATTTGGCGACTTGCTTGCTTCCAAGCCGCTATCTAAGAAAATAGTGATCCTGGCGTTTACAACGTCCCTATTTATCTGCGTGGAGCTTCGCATAAATGACACCGATTTTTTATATTTCACGAAAACCTACTTCTATCCACTATCGGCCTTGTCCATTCTTTTCTGGACGGTTCTAGCTTCCTTTACATCAAGAAAAAGAGGGCTGTCATGAATATTAAACTAGCGAAGGAAGAGGATTTCAGAGCGTTATTCGCATGCTGCTACGACGTGAAAATCGAGAAGCGAGGCGGCTCAGTAGTTATTCATTGCGAAGGCATGGCGGATACCAAGCAGTTAAATGAAAATATACTCCCGCGAATAACGGAGATGATTCGTAACAATGAGTTGAAGCTTTTAGACGCAAATGTCGAGCTTCATCAAATCGAACAAAGTGTATTTTCAGGCAACGTGATTATCCTTGATTTCTGTGAGGGTCAGACAAGCGTATATGAGGCTGGGATTTCCAACCCACCGAAGCGGCAGCCGGAAGAATCCACTAGCGAAATATCGATTCGCGGCCCGCGTGACGGATTTACAGAAGAAGTGATCACCAACGTAGCGCTTATTCGCAAACGGTTAAAAACGTCTTCTCTTCAATATGAACACTACGAAATAGGCAAACGAGCAAACGTACGTTTAGCCATTCTATATATTAAAGATATTATTAACCCAGCCTTTGTAAATGAAGCGAAACGCCGGATTTCCCAAATCGATGTGGACAGCATAATCGGTTGCGCACAGTTGGAAGAATATTTAAGCGATTCGAGCGACTCCATCTTTCCGTTGGTGGACACGATTGGAAGACCCGACTTTGCAGCCGAGTCGCTGCTGCGCGGCAGATTTGTCATCTTAGTAGACGGATCTCCCATGTCGATCATCGGTCCATCTAGTCTTACGGAGCAACTCAAATCTCCCGAAGATGTTCATTCCGCTTACTATTACACCATTTTACAACGCTTATTGCGTCTTATCGGGTTAGTGATCGCAATGTTTCTGCCTGGCTTCTACATTTCATTGGCCTGCTTTAATGTCGATCAAATTCCGTTCCCCCTGCTAGCGACCATAGCCGTTTCCCGTATGGGCATCCCTTACTCCGCGCCTATTGAGAACCTGCTCATTTTGGGATTATTCGAATTGTTCCGGGAAGCCGGTATCCGCCTGCCCAAACCTGTCGGACAAACGGTAACCGTAGTCGGGGGGCTTATTATCGGAGATGCTGCGATTCGCTCCGGCCTTGCCTCTCCTGCCCTGCTCATGGTTACAGCAGCGACGGCCGTTGCTTCCTTTACCCTAGTTAATCAGTCTTTAACTGGGACCGTCACCCTCATTCGAATCTATATGCTGCTGATTTCTTCCGTATTGGGCGTGTATGGATTTTTCATCGGACTCATTTCCGTGGTTGGATACACTTCAACGCTGACATCCTTCGGCATCCCCTACTGGTCTCCGATTGCAGAGCTCAATGTCAGGTCATCCCTATTAGCGCTAATCAATCGACCTTTCAAATCCAAAAACAAAAGACCTGACATTCTGCGTACGACAGATTCTACATCACAGGGGGAACGACCATGAGACAAGTGATGCTCCTATGTACGATCTGTTGTATGCTGTTCGTTTCAGGTTGTTGGGACAATAAAAATATTCAAGATCTACTGTACGCTACAGCCATAGGGGTTGATTATAAAGATAATCAGTATGAAGCGTACGTACAGACGGTTTCGTTCAGCCGCGTAGCGAAGGTGGAAAATGCAGGGGGAGGCAGCGATCCGCTAGTGTATGTCGGCAAGGGAAAAGGAAAGACGCTCTCTATGGCGCTTGGCAATCTTTACGAAACGGTTCAAAGAAAGCTGTATTGGAGTCATGTACGCGCATTTCTGTTCACCGAAAGTGCGATTCAAGCGGGAGGCAGCGATTACTTTGATAATTTAAAAAGGTATAGAGAATTTAGGTATACACCCTGGATATTTGGCACGAAAGGATCGATTGAAGACATTTTTATGGCACCCTCTTTTTTTCAAATGTCCCCGATTACAACCATTCTTGGCACTCCGGAGGAAAATTATTTGCAGAGATCGTTCGTGAGGCCCCTCCAGGCGCAGGAATATCAATTGTATCTTAATGAGCCCGGCCAATCGGCTTTAGTCCCTACCCTCTCCGTTGATAAATCCGCCTGGCAGTCTGAGCAGAAATCCGAATCGAAGTTAAAAATAAGCGGTGTGTTTATTGTGGGGAAAAACGATTTTCGAGGATGGATGGCACAAAATCAAATTAGCGGGCTGCGCTGGATGGATAAAGAAACATCAAGATCAGCGGTGGAAACCAAGTCCGCGGTCATTTCACTCGAGAAACCTAAACCTAAAATATCGGTTGCGGAACAAGACGGAAAAACGTTCTTTACTATTGCGGTTAAGGTCAAAGGCAATATTGTAGAATTGTTGGACAGCCATTCATCAGAGCAAGAAATCGAGAAAGAGGCTGCGGAACAAATTAAAAAAGAGATTAGGATGACCTATGAAGATGGGTTAAGCATTGGGGCTGATGTTTACAACTTTAAAAATGTAATGTTTAAGAAAAGATTCAAAAATTGGAAGGACATAGAGCTTACTTCTTCATCGCTAAAGCGAATCGACGTCCATGTTTATATTCAACATGACGGGGAGCTTAAGAAAACATAATGCCAAGCCATAACTGTCCGTTCGTTCAACATCTCCGCATGAGTATACTTGATAGAGAAAAAGGGGCACCTTCATCATAGAAGATCCCCCTATTATTTTAATAGTTCACCTTCCCCTAACAAAAGCCAATTCAAATTTTGTTGATTTAAATCAGACTGCGTGTCTTCCGCCCGGTTCCGATTGTATGCCTGATTGTTTTGCGACTCCTGCTCAAGAACCTCGAATTTCCGAGATGATGGAGCTGAGAAACTTTTGCTGTTCAAAACTAGCTTTTTCACATAGCCCCCATAGCAATTGATTCTCATGCTCAGTCAGATCCCGTTTGAGTGTTGAACTCATTCTTTGTTTCAAGTCGAAATACACGCCTCTTTCTTCGACCGCCCGAAAATAGTGCCCGTCCGGATCATAAAAGGTGAAATAACCGAAATCATTAGTAAATACAGGTTCTTTAACAATATGGGCTCCAGCTTGTTTAATCCGTTCATGCAAAGCAAGCAAATCATTCGTTAATATCTCAACCATCGTCACGTGCCCCGTGCTGCTTGTGATAAAGAATGAACGAGGAAATACAAACTTCAATTGTGTGACATCTTCCGGTTTGGTTTCCATCAAAAAAATACCCGGACCGTTTCCATTTTTCAATGCAACATGTGCCTCTCCAAACGAATAATCAGCTGAAATCAATTCATAGCCCAACACATCGCAATAAAAATCCACCGATTTTTTCAAATTTGTGACTGGAAATCTCATGCAGCAGTAACCGATCACATCTGCACCATTCGTTTTTTTGTTCAACATATTCTACGTACTCCTTTTTTAAATATATATTTTTCGTTGTGAATTAAATTATCACTTGCGTTTTCAGTGCATCCCGTCTCGCTTCCGTGACATTCTCCGTTCACGACATTCCTTGTATTTGAGGTTGCAGCTTTCCTTGAATTTATTAATTCGTTAAAAAATTCCACAATCCTGCCCCTTAGCTTAGCGCTTAACCTCTGTCGGGAATGAGATCATGTTCTTGTCATTTGGTTTTGAAAAGAACTTGATCCCATAAAACAAAAAAGCCGCGATTTACGCGGCAGTTAATGGGATAATGTTCTTGTCAACCGACAGTTGACGAGTGTCAAGAACTTATACCGATTGTTTTTTCTGTATTTTAATCTTTCGGGCAGCATAATCTCTAATCTCCAATCGTTGTAATATTAAGCACTCTGAATATGTGCGGTTTGTTGTTCCTATAATATTCCATTCTATCTGTTAATTTTCCCGTATGAAATTCGAATTAAGACAGATCTATTCCATTGTTTCTGAGAATGTCCAAAAATGCACTTCGTCTCCAACTTAGTCCTCAAAGCTTTTAGCCGTCATAACAATCCCCTTTTATAAGTGCGCTTTCAATGCTGCTACGCATGGTTATTAATGTTTTCATCCCCTACCGCAAATCATCTCCAAACTTTTTCCAGTCAAAAGATTTCCTATTTCGTTTCCAATACACCCCGAAAAATTGTTATAAAATACAATATATTTCTTATTTTATTATATAAAGCGCTTCCATAATTAGTTTCGCCATGAATTTATAAAAAAACACATATACAGGGAGGGTCCATTTCCTCTATATCTGGAGGTGTAGGGTAACTATTTCATAGAATGGAGGCCTAAAGTAAGGACACAGAATTCCTGTTTCTACAGCTTATTTCGAAAAGGCGCGAAGTTTCAAATGCCGTGTAATTACCCATGGTCGGACGCATTTCAAGTATGTAGTCCTCGCATCATGTAACACTGACCGACATCAGGAGAAGATTGCATCTGGATGTTCCCGATCACAAATCCGAAAATGGAGTGTGAGACGGTGATGAGTATGATGTCTTTCAAGATGTTCAAGAAGTCCGTAGTATCCGCAGTTGCTCTCCTTACTGTTGCTTCCACTATTCTAGCTCTCTCTCCTCAAAAAGCACTTGCTGCATCTGAATTCACAGTAAATACAGGTACCGTGCTGCAATCCGATTTCGTTGGCAGCGGTACAGAGTATAACCAGAATTTATACTCGACGATCAGCGCAGTAGATGGGATCACCACTGGTAATGTTGGCCTGTTGGAGAATAAAGTAAGGGCGCTTGATTCGCAAATCGTCCGGATCTTCTACGATTCCAGGGGCGAGGATACCGTTAATTACCCGGATTACATGGCTTCCTTCGAGCAAACTGTAGCATTGGCACAAAGTTCTGGTGCCGAGATCAACATCACTTATTGGCATGGTCCTTATACCAATGTCTCGGCGCAGATGCAGACCTTTGCTGATGAGTTATATCGCTTGAAAGTAACGCTCGGCTACACAAATGTCAAATACGTTACGATCCAGAACGAAGTCAACTCGACATCGATAACACAAACCGCTTATGAGTCATTCTATCGCACCTTAAACACGCAGCTTACAACGCTTGGGATCAAGAGCGGCATCAAGTTCATCGGCGGTGACCTCTTACTCGACGGTCAACAATCTTGGTTCGATTATATGGATGACCACATGACCGACATTCTTGACGGCTACTCCGTCCACATCTACTGGGATTATGACAATGTGCAGTATGGGATTGATCGTTTAGATGGCATCCGCACCATTATTAATGGTTTATCGGTGGCTGGGCAGAAGCCAGTGTACATTATGGAGTACGGGGTACGTGGTGAGAAGACCACTTGTACTTACGACCCCGGTTGCTTAAACGGCACATCTATCCCTATCGGGGATACCATTATTAGCGCTTATGAGCATGCCGAATTTACGATGAATGCAATGAAGAGGAAATTCGTTGCCTTGACTAAATGGGATGCCTACAAAGCAAAGTACGATAATGGCACACAGTACCATAGCGAAATCGGCAGCGGTACGGCTGGCTACCCGTTGAAGCCAATATACAACGTAACGCGGTTGTTCACACACACGGCTAATAGCCATTGGAATCTTGTTAGTGTAACAGGATCGGTTACGGGCAAGATTGTGACTGCCCTCAAAGATCCAAGTTCTAGCGATATGGCTGTCTACGCATTGAATGATACGGGTGCAACGACAACCATCTCCTTTAACGGAGTTGGCGCGAATAAAGCGTTCCGCTTATTCATATGGAATGAAAATGGTGATGGTGGTATAACCGACAAGGGCACGGTTTCAGCCAACTTCCTCGGAAATATCCAAGTACGGCTGAATTCGCAAAGTTTTGCGGCATTTACGACGCTAAATGTCACTGACTTGGAGCGTCAAGCTTATTGGAAGTTCAACGAAACAAGTGGTGCCGTTGCGGCTGACAGCACGGAGTACGCTCGAAATGGCACTGTTGTAAACGGTGGCGGTTGGATCGGCGGCAAGCTTAGCAACGCCTTAGATTTCAACGGGACTTCTACTTATGTGACTACCCCGCACATCTTGAACCCCGTTTCCCCATCGAACTACGGCGCCTTTAGCGCATCGGCTTGGGTGAGACCGGACACGGACACGGGCGCTTCCCAATACATCCTCCAGCAGGATGGAACTAATGGTAAGGTCTGGTTGGTGCGTTACCAAGACGGCCGCCTGGAAACGTTCCTCGGCGGGACTGGAACGTTCTCGACCGGCACGATTCCGCTCAATTCGTGGACACACGTTGCCGTGACCTACGATGGTGCCACGGTCCGCCTGTTCCTGAATGGTGTTCTGGATGGTTCCCGTACGATCGCTATGAATTCTGAGCCTACTGGCGGAATGATTATTGGTGCAAGTAAAACGCTCGGCAACCTTTTCAACGGTGGAATTGATGAAGTATCTATCTACAATCGTCAGCTCACTTCAACGGAGATCAAGGACCAGTACAACAGCACTTGGTGGAAGTTTGACGAGACCTCTGGAACCGTAGCCGGCGATTCCGCAAGCTATAGCCAATCGGCTTCATTGGTGAACGGTGCGACCTTCGCGACAGGCAGAGTGGGTAACGCCCTTTATTTGGATGGCGTAAACGACTATGCTACCTCCGCAAACGTTGCGAATCCTGGTACTAGCAGCTTTACTGCAACAGCTTGGGTGAAGCATAGTGGTGCTAGTAGTACTGCAAAATATGTGCTGCAGCAAGACGGAACAAACGGCAAGATTTGGCTGTACCGTGATAGCACAGGTGTTGTAGGCACATTCCTCGGCGGGACAGCGTTATTGGGAACTACGAACATTCCTGCAGATCAATGGGTCTTCATCGCCGTAACATACGATGGTACCACAGCAAAGGTCTACATGAATGGTGCTCTGGAAAATTCGGCTGCTAGAACCGTTGCCTCCGAAGCTAGCGGTATGATTATAGGGGCAAGTAAAACTTTCGGGAACCTTTGGAAGGGTTGGATCGATGACACTCGTGTGTTCACCCGAGCACTAAGCGGTACCGAAATCTTGGACCAATACGAGCTGGGACGTTAATTCCAGCAGCAGTAACATTTATGGTGAACCCAGCCCTACTAAACCATGGGGCTGGATTTTTTATGAATAAGCTTATACCAATGGTGTTAGCACACAAATCGTCTCAGTTTTTATTCCAATAGTTTGAAAAGCCCGTCCATGCCAGTTCTTTCTTTTAATGAATATTGGCTTCCATCTATCTCAATGAAATAATTACCATCTACTTGCATGTTCCCGATCTCCTTTATTGATAGACTTTCCAATTAGTACCCCAAATACAAGACTTCCCATGGGATAAACCCACTTTGAGGTTGTAAATGCCTCGGAAACCACATTAAAGCCGCCTAACATGTCAATTACGAAGGGACTGTGAAATAGGAAGATAACCGCAAAAAGCCCCGTTGTTATGCCCGCCGATACCCATGAAGGTCTGATACGACCATGAAATGGGACTAATTCAACCAGGAGTCCTACAATAAACGTCACTACCATCATGGCAAAGTGCCAAATTAAGCGATCGTCATGAACAATGGCATTTAGGTAAGCAAACTTTTTATACATAAAACTCGTGACTATAATACCTAAACAAACAATAGATAATTTAATGATTTGATTCTTCAAGTAGAAAAAACACCTCCCGTTCTTCATTATTTTATTTAAAAGTTCTTATTTAAGATAAATATAGTGGTACAAATGTTTCAGTTAAGGAAAGTCCCTTTGTAGTGATTGTTGGTTCAATTCAATATCACTCAAAATGAAACACGTTTTTGCCATCATTATCAAAACCATTTAATTCAAAACCAGGGTGAAAATCACTGTATTCATTTTGTAAGGCGAACCATAGTTTAGTCCCATCACTTAGTTCCCCTAATTCCGCGTCTTTATCAATATATTTGATCGAGCCTTTATGTTCGATATGAAGTCTGGAAATTGACTGTCCCTTAACCAAGCCATAATAAAGCTGATATTGCTTATCTTCTTCTTTTGCATTGAGATCCAGATTAACCCAATTCCATGTGACCTCCTTTTCGGTAGATGGGAAAGGCACAGTACCACCGCCGAAACCCCATTTATATCTATCGTCATTTTTATATACAATTCCGGCATCTATGCCACCGTTTGGATTTTCATAGAAAATAATGATGCCATTCTTTACTTCATGTTGATGATAAGTTTGTTTGTACTGTATCCCTCCATGTTGCATGGCTTCCTCGATTGACTTGTATCCGTTATTTGCGCAGCCTGTAAGTAGAAGAAATAAACACACTGGCAACAAAAAAAACCTCACTTTTCTCATAAGCTTCCCTCCTGTGGATGAAGTTACTTTTACCATAAATTAGGACGCGAATAATACGCAAATGTTGCGTTATAAGCGAACGTAACCACCGAAAAGTGAGGCCTTTTTCTTTTTTGTATAATACTGTTCTTTGCTTCTGCTCGACAAAAAGGAGCCGCTGCATCCTGCAATCGACTCCTCTATGCTGCCCGTTTGTTCAATAACAAAAAATCTAAATGATCATTTACAGTTGTATTAGTTTCCAATTGTGCCCTTGTTCATTGAATGGAAAGTGACTTTGAATAACAGTCCATTTCATCGAAGAATCAAATACATATAAATCTTTAGGGAAATAGTGTAAATTAGTAATTATTGTTGAAAGGTTCTCGCAAGTAAATATCGATTCATCATCTATCGAGAAAAATATAGTAGACAATAAGTCTTGCCAAACAACGTATACTTTTCTCGGCAAATAGATACTGGATTGTACTTGCTCAAAAGAGATGATTTCTGCTCGATCGACTAAACAATCCCATAGAAAGCTCCCTGAATATGAAGCGGAAAAAACTTTTGTGTAATAATGGCTGGTTTTATCAATAAATGTATCTACATAATTTTCTATTAACCCTAGAGAGAGTCTTGGAGGAACTGGTGTTGTAATTGTTTCTAATTCTCTTAGGTTCATAATTTCCTCCTTTAATTAATAGGACAAGATGGCATTCTAATGCTTCATGGTCACCCTAATACATCAGTAAAAAAGGAGTTGCCTTTCAAAGACAAACTCCTCCAGTATTGTTTCCGTTTGCTCAATAAAGTCAAATTGACTAGCGATTAATTAAGAACACTAGTAAGGCCACAGATTCTTACTTTCGTCTGTCTTTACATGATATTTTTGAACTCTCGTAGCCGTCGTATCTCATCAATTCTAGGAACGAACTTTAACGGTACATTTGAACAAACCACATTTTAAAACCAAGCTTCTCATAAAAACCCACGATTTTTTGCCATTGTTTACTCGCTGAGTACACAATAGAACGAGTTATACCATTTCCTTCCGCTGTCTGAAGAAGTTTATCAACCATTAAATGACCAATATTTCCGCTCCGGTATTCTGGATGGACATACACCTCATCGACTTCAAGGTACAGCTCGCCCTTCTCGATGACAGCCAATCCATCGCTCTCGTGAACGCTGCCAGTTATGTAGCCTACAACTTCTGAGTTAATTTCGGCTACCCAGAAATAATCTCCTATATTTCTCCTCAATAGCTCTTCGGTATTAGCCGCCAAACCGTAGGTAAAACATTCGGAGACCCATAGTTCAGATAACTTAGCCACTATTAATACATCGTTCTCATTTGCCTTTCTAACAGTAACCATAGAATAGCCACCAATCCATAGTATATAATTGATATAATCACACTTACGTTTTTATCATTAAGTTTAGAGCAAAGGGGTTAAAAGATACTTCTTATTATTTAAAATGTCATCTACTACATCTACTACCTCAATATACGTTGTATTTAAAATATGATTCCTAGGAGGGTTAGACTCTAAAATTTCGTTGAGACCGATAATACAGCGTTCACCCATCTGGTCTTCAACAGGTCTCTCCCTATCCCTTCGTAGTAACGCCTCTTGATCGACCAACAATACAATAAACTTGATATCTATATCGAAATCCCTTAATCCCTCCAACATGTAGTTGGTTTTATCGTAGTATGTTACGTAATCAATTATTACGTCATGGTAATTATTCAAAAAATTCTTAGTAATGGTTAATATATTTAGCCAAATCAAACTTAAGTGTGATTCACTGAGCCATGGCTTCTCATGTCCCCCAATAACCATGTGATTAATAATGTCACCTTCTATATATGCACTTTTCTGAAGTTTTTCTGCGATTTTTCTGGACGTCGTTGATTTTCCGGCACCTGCAGGACCAGAAATCATATAAACGGTTTTCCTCATGTTTTCTCCTTTCACAACGGGCATCTGTTAGCTCATCTTAATAAAGGTTACCCAATGTATTGCCTTTTTGTATAGATAAAGGATTGTTTTAATTGAACATTCATGCCCATTACTCACCAGCACAAAAAGGAGCAGTTGAAATACCACAATTGTAATCTGTTAGCTCAACAGGACTGCCGATTAATGCCCAATGACAAGAACCTTATTACATAAATCAAATAAGCCGCGATTTCCGCGACTATTAGTGAAATATTGTAAATGTCTTCCGACATAAAAGCTGCCTTTTTCCATACTTTGGTGCTATGAATTTTCATAGAAGTTCAATCTTGCTTCCATTACCTTCAGTCCCAAACCTTTGGCCGCTTTAATCCGGCTGATCTTAGATAATCTAAAAGTTGGCCTGAATGAACAGCTTCATGGTATGCAATTCTCATAAGCATATCGCCTAATGATCGAATGTACCCGACGTCTCTTCTATCGATCTGAATTCTTGTTAAATCCTCTTGTGCATAAGATTTTACAGTATTAATAAAGGCATTCCGATATGTTTCTGAAAATTGAGTTCCTCTTTGAGCGTTGTAAAAGCACGCGTCTCGTACGGGGATTCATATGTGGTTAGACTTCCTTCATTCAACAAGGCAAGCTGGTAATAGTGTTCACTATCCAGTACATGGCGGATCATCTCTTTCATGCTCAAGGCTTCTGAATCCGGTCTCCAGTCCAAAAATTCGTCAGGAATGCTTTCCCAAATAATCATGCTTCTGCGCCGAACCTCACTCAAATTCTGAACTATAGCTTCTATTGCGTTCATAATAGCTTCCTTTCGATTCCAAATTATTGTTATATTAAATCAGAACTTACGTTCGTGATACATCTAAATATCACCCCAAACTATCCTGCCATAGCCTGGAATAGGCCACCCGATTGAAACCGCGGCGGCCTCACTTTGTTTGTGCTGAACTAACTTTCACTGTTAGCGTACCAACAATATCTTACATCAGAACATGCCATTCTCATTGGGGGAATTCTCCGGAATGGGCTGACCCACATCCCACAATTCGACGATGAGGTCGTTATGGAAGCGGAAGATATGAACCACAGCTCCTCCAAGATCCTCATGCTTTTGCTTTACATGGGAGTGAACCACAACAATATCCCCTTCTTCTATAGCACGTTTGACCTCAAGTAGCTTCTGAGGATTTTTGGCGGCGTTCTCTTCCATTGCTAGCATAAGAGAATCAGCATCTCCACGGAAAAAGGGATTATGGTGGCGGAAACCCAGACCAATGTAACTCCGGTATGCTTCGCGCACCTCACCCGATGCCACCAGTTGCAAAAACGACACCGCTTTCTCTTTGAGAGAAGTCTTCATTGCAAATCATCCTTTCTTTATTAGGGTTGTCCTTGTTATGTAATTAATCAACCAGCTTTTTAAGCTCTATTTTGAGTAATTTAGTGGTTAGATAAATTATTATATCATTTCAGTCCTTTAACGGAGTAGGCCACCAATTGATGTCGGTGACTTACTGCTGATTGAACTTTAATATCCAGTTAGCTCAATGATTGCGTTGAACGTTCTCCGTTAGTGGTTACTCGACTGGATCCAAATACTCCTTCAAGTATAATTCCATTTAATAATCCTAAACTTACTTCTTTACCGTTTTTTTCAAATATTCAATTCCCCGACCACTAACTTTGTAGCAAGGAGCCTGTATTCCAATGAAAACTTTCTGCTTTTGCTACTGCATCACACATGGGGGGAGTCAAGCCATAATGTGTGTGACCATGGTTCAAGTGTGCTGTAAGCTGTAGCTCCTTTAGCTTTTTCGCCTGCTTCAATTAATGCGTTGAGTTAGTTAGTCGGTAAACAAAAAATCCACTGCTTTTTGCTCATCCTCCGTCATTGCTTTCTGGTGCTCCTACATACCGTGAGGCAATTACGAAAGGCCCTTCAAACGTATATACGTCTGACGGGCCTTTGTATTTCATCAAATGATTAAAATCTTGTTGCTAATTTGCTTCCTGACCGACGCGGTTGTTTTCGGTCCCCATCCTATAAAACTTGAGAAAAATAAACGCCCCAATTACGACTACGACGATCCCCGACCAAAAAAACCACACCTGAACCCCGAAACGATCGACAACTGGACCGGCCAGCGCGAGCCCGATCGGGGATGACAACAGTCCAATGCTCGTAACGAACGATATGACACGCCCTAGCTTCTCGGGCTCGTACGACTTCTGGATCAACGCCATATAAGGCCCGTTGAACAGCGGAGCTGCCGCGCCCATAAAAAAGCAAAGGATAACGAATGCGATGAACGCATCGCTTCCGATAACCCCGCTTATGATGCAAGTGAACCCTATCACAACTAAGCTCAGGCTCATATAAGTGGAGTCCTTCAATTTGGAAGCGAAAACCGACAACATGGCGCCGCCCAGGATCATACCGATACCGAACACCGCCTCGATCAAGCTAGCGCTATACCCCCCGCGACCGAAATGCGACAGCGTCATTAGGGGAAACAACATGGCAAGCGGCATAAAAACGACGCTGAAAACCGCCATAGCTATCGTAATCGTCACGATTGACTTCACGGAGAGGAAGGCTTTCCAGCCATGGGCAAATTCTTTCATGAACGAAGGTGCTTGTACTACCGCCGGCTTCGGTTGACGAATCTTGACCAGCAGAAGCATAAGGTTTGCAATCAGAGCACCGACCACATCCAAGAGCAGAACCGTTCCTAGTGAAGTGGTCGAGTATAGCGCTATCCCGAGCGCCGGTCCGAGTACGCTGGAGGAAGAGAACACAAGTTGATGCCAGCCGGCTACTCGCGTTAATTGATCTTCAGGCGCGATTAGCGGAATCGCACTTTGGAACGAAGGTGCATGGAAGGACGAAACTGTGGATCGAATCAGCAAAATTGCATACACGACCCATACACTGGGCTCCTCCCATAAGAAGTAAGCTCCTAAGACCAAACTGGACAACGCAATAACGCTGTCAGCGACTATCATAGTAAGCTTGCGATTCCATCGATCGAGCCAAACGCCTATTATTGGGCCTAAGAGCGCTTGCGGGAGAAATCCGGCTAGTCCGGCAATCATCAACACCGCGGCCGATCCCGTCGACTCCGTCAGATGCCAAATGATTGAAAACTGAACCATAAAAGACGTTAATATTGAAAATATTTGTCCGCTTAAGATTAACGCGAATGACTTCTTCCATTTCGTATGCATGAAGTGTTTTCTCCTTTTTCTCATTCTTTTGTGGGGTAATAACGAAAAGACATGTCAAATAACCCTACCATTATTTTTAAAAAAATGGTCGAGCTAGTCTGTACATCGACTTAAATTACCGCAACCTTATAGAATGAGTCACAGAAGCACACCTCCTAATAACTTAATCATAACAAAGCTCAATATATCAGGCAATGTTTGTGAATATATGATCATTAAGCAATAACGTCGATACAATTTCCTGCACCGTTCTCGCCCCAAACAGCAAACGCTCCTATTGCGATGACCCTGTGTTAACTCCAAGTGTAAGTATCATTTTTCTCGAATTTTAACAAGTGTATTGGGGTAGATTACCTCTTGACCGTTTATGAAGAATAAAGGAGCTATAACTTATATGCAATCGAAGACACCTACTGTAGCAAACGTTTTTTTATCCCAAATGGCTTTATGGGGGATTAAAAATATATATGGCGTGGCTGGAGACGCAATCATATCACTGTTGGATGCGGTGCAGCATCAGGATGCCATCCGGTATTTCGCTGTGCGCCATGAGTCCTCTGCAGCATTCATGGCTTCGGCTGAAGGCAAATGTACTTATCGCATTGGAGTTTGTATGGGAACCAGTGGTCCTGGTTTAGCGAACATGCTGAATGGCATTGCCGATGCAACAGCGGATCATGTTCCTATGCTAGTCATAACAGGACAGGTTTCGAGTGATAAAAACGGTACCGAAGCGAAACAATATGTTGATCAGCAACAGCTAATAAGTCCATTAACTGTCTTTTCCGCCTCTCTGCTGCATCCGGATGCTACTATTAAACTAATAAATAAAGCTATCATCGAAGCGTTAAGTAAAAAAGGAGTCTCACATGTCAGTATCCCCAAAGATGTGTTAGCACTCCCCTGCTTTTTAATTAACCACCCTCCCATTGGTTTATTACAAAACACTTTTCCGAAAAATTTGACTCAATTTGATCAATGTGTCGAAGCGTTGAAATCCGCACGACAACCCATGATCTACATTGGACAAGGAGCAAGGTACGCGTCCACTCCGATTATGGAGCTCGCTGAAATATTAAATGCAGGCATTATTGAAACTCTGGGCGCAAAAGGAACTATTCCTGCAAGCCACGAACTTAATGTAGGAGGTATAGGAAAAGGAGGAACCGAGGAAAGCTCTGAGCTTTTGAAACAATCCGATTGTTTGCTTATCATTGGAGCCAACTGGTATCCTGACACCTATGTACCCAATAAGACGCAAGTAATTAAAATAGACATAGCACCCGCCAACATTGAAGCTCAGCAGGATATCACTCTCGGCATTGTTGGAGATGCTGCTGAGGTTGTCAATCTGCTCAATAAGAAAATATCCCGAAATGAAAATGTAGAATGGGTAAACAAGGTGAGAACGACTAAGGAGAAAATCATACAGAGATTGGACCGTGAGCGTCAGACCGTTGGCCAAGCCATTACGCCCCAATCACTAATGGCAGCTATAGAGAATTTTATCGCCGCAGATGCAATTATTTCACTGGATACCGGAGATCATACTTTATGGTTTAATCGTATATTTCGCGCTAAACAGCAGACTGTCATATTCTCCGGAAAATGGCGTACGATGGGGTTTGCTCTTCCAGCAGCCATATCTGCGAAATTACATTATCCAGAAAAAGAGGTAACTGCTATTGTCGGGGACGGTTCCTTTATGATGACTGCTATGGAATTATCCACACTTGTGAAATATGAAACACCAATAAAAATCATCGTTGCAAATAATGCAACACTTGCTGCTGAAAAAACGAAAATGATTGCGGCTGGCTTGAAGCCTTATGGAATGGAACTTACCAACCCCGACTTCTCGTTGTTGGCAAGTTCATTTGGTATCAAAAGTATAAAGGTGGTTCAAATCAATGATTTGTCGGATGCCTTACATGAAATGTATTCAAACGATCAGGCGATGTTGCTGGACGTTCATATTACAGATCTTCCATCAACCACCGGTTATTCGTCTTAATCTTCAATATTAGCTGATCTAATTCACTACGGATTCAGCGCGGTGTTCGTGTTTTGCAGTTCAGTAGTAAAGATTATACACCTTTTATTATTAATGGGACTTCCTTTACTTATCGCATCTCTACATTTGGGTTCCCCTTCGTCCTGGTCATGACATGACGCAGCATGATTGCCCCCATTGCTGACGTGAGCAGGAAAAAACCGCAGGCGAGAAGTGGAAGTACGGACCACTCCAGAATAGAATGCCCGAGTAATGTTTGGCATCCAATCGATGCTAATCCGAGTAAGTAGGCTATTCCTGTTAGATGGATTAATCTGTTGCGCACCGGGCTCTTAAGTGATGAGCGTTCAGCCAACCAAGCGACCAACGGCATGACTTGTAGGGCATGGAACCCGAGGCCGTGCAGCCAAATTATATTTCCAGAGAGGCCCGTTATTCTACTCTGGTTGACTGAAATCCAGATTCCTGCTGCAAACGACAGCATGACGGCAATCATTGCATAGCGGATGCCCACTACCAATTCTGGTCGGAGCTTATATGTTTTTCGGCGGAAATACTGGATCGCTAAGAATAAATAATACAACACCAGCAGCATAGCAACTAAAGCAAAGCCTGAACCGACCCCGACATCCCAAGCTGTACCATCTTTCACGAACCTCGGGTTAACACCGCGAAAATTTTGTATGGTTTCTGCACCGTATGAATAAAACGCCAGTACGATGTAAGACCATCGGAAGAACATCTTGCTCCTCTTCCCTAGCGCCGAAAGGGGACTAATCGCTGCAGTAGATATCAGAAATATACCTAATGCAGCATTAAAGGAGACTGCTTTAGAGACATCGCCATCAGGAGAAATCGGTCCACCATACAGTAGTACCCATACCGCACATATCCCTGCAAGCAGTATGCCTAAAATCCCAGTCATCACAAGCCATCTTTCCCCTTGGAATAATTTGGTTCCAGAGCTCGGTCCTCCAAGTACATAGTTGCGCATGCTATGCCAGATCCTTCCTATAGAGATTTGATACTCTAACTCTACAGGAAAAAGGTGACCTAACTTAACAGGCGGGAGAATGAAACTGACTCCTTCCCTGGGATGGTTTTGGTCACTCGACTAAAGTCGTACAAAGCTGATCGCCATTCGTTAGAACAACTCCAACACGTATGTATCGATCCCTTTGGTAGATCACTGCTGGCATATATTTCTATAGGCATTTACGGTGTAAGGGTTGGCTACTTGTTGTTAATTGACAGAGCCTATTGCGCAAAACTATCCCCTAAAACAAAATGATTTTTGCAGCAACATAGGGGAACATGATACCCTCGAGGAGGGTAACGGTCAGCGATTGTTCAAACCATGCTTGATTTTCGCAAATGGTGAGATCAATCTGCCAGTCGGACTCGATCAAGCAATTCGGGTAGCTCTGTCCATACCGTATCTGGTAGCGGTTCAACCGCGGCCTCGAAGCACTGATCCACCTCAGCAGGGCTTGAGGCACCAATCAGTGTGGACGTAAAACGCTCCTGCCGGATACTGAACTGCAGCGCCAACGCCAGGACAGATATACCACGCTGTTCACACCATTTTAGTACCGCTTTAGCTGCTGAGATCTCCCCCTGAGGAGGTTTCCACGTAGGGGTACCAACAGTATCCGGGGCTCTTCCCGAAAGAAGTCCCATTGCCAGCGGAGCTCCGTTGACCAAAGCGGTTCCGCGTGATTGCGCATAATCGCAGAGCGTCAATGCAGTTTGCCTCATAGGAGTATAATCGCTGAACGTTAGGGCCACATCCATGACACCCGTGTCCATAGCACGTCTGAGAGAGGCATGATTGCGCACACCAATTCCGATTGCATGTATGACGCCTTGACGCTTCAGCTCTAGAAGCGCCTCCAGTCCGCCTCCTGGGCCGAGGACCTCGTCTATATGGTGGGGGAGCGGGTCATGAATAAGGCAGATGTCTAGGAAGTCTGTCCCTAATAACGTTAAACTATTATCAATAGACCGGTGAAAAGCTTCTGCCGAATACTGCTGAAACCACTCGGGATGCGTCCCTGCTTTAGTGGACAAAACGTATTGTTCCCTTGGCACTCCCCGCAGCGCAATCCCCATCCTACGTTCCGATTCCTTATAAAAGGGAGACGTGTCGAGCCACCTGATCCCAAGCTCCAAAGCCCGTTCAACAGCGGCCACTCCCTCGGTTTCCTTCACTTGCTCGAAAATACCACCCAGACCAGCTCCACCCATTGCGAGACGATTGACCTCTATTTCCGTTCGACCAAGCTTATGTTTATCCAGCGGATTAGGTATATGCATCATTTGGATTTCCCCTTTTTCAACAACTTTTTGTAACTTTTTATAAAGTGGTTTTCTTACACCCTAATGAATGCGTAAAAAAACAAAGCAACCTCCGATCAATGGAGACCTGGAAGTTGCTTCTTTAATGCACCGTAGCGAGATGTTTTCTTATTGTTTACGGAAGCACATTACCCGCTGCGCGATAAATCTCATACCATTCTGGACGTGTCAGATAAACATCACTTCCCTTACAGCAATCTATTAATCGATTGGGATTCATAGTACCGGTGACTGGTTGCATACTTGCGGGATGCCGCAAAAGCCAAGCCATCGCGATGGTCGTATTGCTCACTTCATATTTCGCTGCAATTTCATCGATGATCTGGTTCAGTTCCGGGAACTTGTCATTTCCAAGGAATGCGCCTTTGAAGAATCCGTATTGGAAAGGCGACCAAGGTTGAATGGTTATATCGTTCAGCCTGCAATAATCTAGCACGCTGCCATCCCTATTTATAGCATGTTCATTTTCCATATTCACATTAAATCCATTCGAGATCATGTTGGCGTTGGTGATGCTTAATTGAAGTTGGTTGGCCACAAGCGGCTGCTTCACAAACTTCTTCAGTAGTTGAATCTGCATCGGATTTTGATTGGAAACACCGAAATGCCGCACTTTTCCCGAGTTTTCTAGAATATCGAAGGCCTCCGCCACTTCTTCCGGCTCTACCAATGTATCCGGACGATGAAGAAGAAGAATGTCAAGATAATCCGTTTTCAGCCGCTTCAGGATCCCGTCCACCGATTCCAATATATGCTCTTTGGAAAAGTCGAACATGCCCTTCCGAATGCCGCACTTGGATTGCAGGATAATCCGGTCACGAATATCATCATTCATATGGATGGCATCCGCAAATATTTCCTCGCAGGTCCCACCGCCGTAAATATCCGCATGGTCAAAGAAATTAGCCCCTACCTCAAGCGCCGTCTGGACAAACTGTTCTGCTTCCTTTTTATCGAGCGATTTGATTCGCATGCAGCCTACCGCAATGACTGGAACCTCCAAAGTGCTGGTCCCAAGCTTAATGGTTCTCATATCAATGCCCGACCTCCTTCATGGTTCATAGTTTTTCTACACATTGCCAAAAGGTTATCCTCAAGATTGTCTCACACAAGTACAATCGTTTTCAAGAATTAGTGAATTTGTAGAGCTTTTTTCCAAGAGCTTGTATGTAACTGCTTCGTGTATCGAAAATGCCTTGATTGAAATTTAGCGCAAGGTGTAAAGGTTGTCGTTAATGGATATCGTTGGCCGGTTTCAACTGACCAAGGGTTTCCCAAAAGTAGTAAAGATTGAACTAAGCTCCGTTAGCACAGCAGACCACCGATCGAAGCCGGTGGTCTGCTGCTGATTGAACTATAATTCCTCGTTAGTTTAATATTTGAACTTCCCTAAGTTGCCATGCTACATAAAGTGTCCTCATTAGATGTTTAACGTACCTTCGACACAACTAACTGCATAACCACCGATTAAAATTTTTCCATCATCCTGAAATCGAACTTCGACCCTTCCATCTCGCCCTACACAATATCCCTGACTAGCAACATAATTCGATTTTTTTATAAGTTCAAGCTTTTTTACGAGTGTTGCCACGCATCCATTACCGCTACCACACACTGGGTCTTCATCTACTCCTTCGGTAGGGGCAAATGACCGCACCTCAAGATTAGATTCTGTATTTCCAGAAACTAGCCCAAATACGGTAACACCTGTTACACCTGACGGAATCAATGTAGAAAGTTTCGCCATGTCGGGGCGTAGGCTTCGTACCTCGTATGCATTAGATAGTTGTAGCGTAATCCATACTGCTCCAACATCAATCGTTGCACTTGCTTTAACGCTTTGCGAAGGGATTCCCAAAGCATTTGCAAGCTCAACTAAATCAGCAGAATGTATGTTTTGTACATTAGGCTCAGGTAATGTAAGGAATAGTTTATCTTCATCAATAAAAATAGAGACTAACCCGCTACCACATTCCTGTACCAAGCATCCTTCTGTCTTCGGTTTATGACCATGTTTAAGTACAGCAAAAGCCGACCCTATTGTAGGGTGTCCTGCAAAAGGAAGCTCACTGTTAGGGGTAAAAATGCGTAATCTATAGTCAGCCCGTGGGTTTGTTGGGGTGCATACAAAGGTGGTTTCAGATAGGTTCGTCCAATTTGCTATAGCCTGCATCTCCTCCGTTGAAAGTTCATTTCCATCGAGAACCACGGCAACGGGGTTTCCCTTAAATGGAACATTTGTAAATACATCTACTTGTTGGAATGGCACTTGGTGTTTCATTAATTATTTCCCCTTCCGAATTAAAAAATTGTTTATGTCTGCTAGTAAGACATACTGAGAATATTTTATAGTTATGCAGATCATCTCTTATCATAATCCTACATCTTAAAACGAAATATCATCTAGTATATTATTGCAGATATTCAGCTTCTCCCATTTGTTTATTCCGCTATTTTTCTTTTATTTCAAATAGTTAATAAAAGCATCCAATACGTTTACCGCTAATTGAAATTGATTAAACTCGGGCTCTGTATACAGGATAAGCTCTAACTCATTATCTAAGTCATGTAGTTTATTTGTAAATCCATATATTTGCGGGTCAGGAGGTGCAGCAGTGTTTAATCTGCTTTGTAGTTCTTCGATGCCGAACTCCTTGTTCTTGAATCGTTCGGCTAGAACTTCAAAATGATAAATGCTTATTGAACTCTCCCTCCTTCTTCAAGCCTGATTTCTGCACGATAATTCAATATTTAATAAATTACAAGAGTGCCTTTTGAATCCAAGGAACCCACAGTTTGACCTCTTTTGATATGAACTTAATAGAAATGGATAGAATTTAGATCATCTCTGAAGCTTCTATCCATTCCTTTTTGAACCTAATATTAAACTTTGTTCTTTTCGAGGTACTTCGCGACATCTGAGCGGGTATCTGGAATTACTTCTTTTGCTTCTGTAGTATGACGAATCGTTTCGGTAATGCCCCAATAATCGCTTCCTGGCGTTTTATGAAAATAATTTAAGTCCAGGTCGTGTAAAATACGATGCATGTAAATAAGGGCTTGAACGTCATGGGTTTTATTCGCAATTTCGGCAAGGTCGCTAACACGGTAAAGGTCGATCTCGATAGCTTGAATGCTTGCAAGCTTCGCCGCAAGTTGACGATATGATAGCGGGTTTAGTGCTTCGTTTGAAAGGGCAGAATCCCATGCCACCACATTCTTAAAATAACTTTCGTTGCCATATCCAATCCAAGTATTGAATTGATTGTGATATGTCTTCAACAATGCGATGGCGTGGCTTTCAGGCGTTTCTGGGCTATATATCGGCTGCACAATTTGAGCGATGACTTCGGCCGTCTTCGGCTCTGTATTTGACTTTGCTGTGATTTCGCTAAAACCCCATGCAAAAGCCGACCCTATAAGTGTAACTGCGACACCCGCAGCGACAAGATTCGTTTTCAAGCTCACCTTCATAATCAATCCTCCAATCCTTGAAAAGACACATTTAAGTATACACCAGTGTAACGAGTTCAGTCTGCCCTTTACTCCAAAGAAATAAGGGATCCTCTAACTGTTCTTCAGCCGGAGAATCCCTGTTTTAAGTAACCTATCCCGTTTGTTCAATAACCTAAAGTTATTTTTTTAGGTTTGCTTTCATAAGATGGGCAATCTTCGGAATACGGCAATGACCCTGATTTCCATTCCAAAAAAGATTGGTACAAGGGTTCCAGAGCTTTTTCAGTTACCAATTTGTGATACTCTACAATAAGTTCACGCTCTTGTTGTCGTTTTTGTTGTTTAGGCTGCTCTCCAAGTTCTCTGTCTCCTTTTCCATGGCCTATATTATCAGGGACATCCTTCGTAACAACTGCCCCTGAAGCAATTACCGCGTTTTTACACTCCCTTTAAACCTATTGCCTTTTTTGTCATGTTCTTATCCTCTTGTATTGGAACTAAACTCCGTTTGTTGAGTAAAAGCAAAAAAGCGATCACGAGAATATGTCAAGAACTTGTACCGATTAGAATAATAACCCGCATGATTCCCGGATTATAATCGGCAAATGTTCTTGTCACTCGACATATATTGTTACACATTATATTGTGTTTTTTCGATATCAAATAAATAAGTTCTTAAAGTATAACCCCCAAATCAAAATCATTTGATTTGGGGGTTACCTAACTAAGATGGGTAGAAGTACGAACAGGGTAACCGCCCTTTTATCCATGACAGATTGCATTTAATGCCGTCCGTCCATTATGACAGAGGCTCTTACTTAACGTATTCAGCCATTACAATATTTCAACATACCCTTCTGTTCCATGCACGCGAATTCGTTGCCCATCTTTTATCAGTTTGGTAGCATTTTCCACTCCGACAACTGCTGGCAAGCCATATTCACGAGCGATAACGGCTCCATGGGTCATCAGTCCGCCAACTTCGGTGACCAGGCCTTTAATGGATACAAACAATGATGTCCAGCCAGGGTCAGTAAAGGCGGTGACTAATATATCTCCATCTTCCAGATCAGCATCTTCCATGTTTAAGATGACACGTGCTCGTCCCTCTATAACTCCGGTAGAAACAGGTAGACCTACAATCGCTTTGTCAGGCAGATTTTCTCGTTTGTACACACCCGCAATGATTTCACCATCAGACGTGATTACACGTGGGGGAGTTAGTTTTTCAAAAAATTTGTAATCGTCTTTTCGTTTACTGATGATCTGATAATCCAGTTTATTTGTGCGTACGACTTCGAGAAGTTCTTCAAAAGAGAGATAGTATATATCTTCTTTTTCATGAATAACGCTAGATTGTACGAGTTGTTCGGCTTCTTTCAGTAAAGCCTGCTTATAAACGAAGTAGCGATTAATCATGCCGTATTTTGGATATTCACGATAACCGATGAAATTCCGGATTAAGCTGATCACTCGTTTTGTCTCTTCAGCTTTTTGTTCACCATCCGGTAATTGCTTCAATCGATCTAATAACTCTTGTTCTTTTTCTAAAGCTTCCTGTCGCCCTTGCTCAAATTTCCGATTGCCGGCATTAGGCTCAAAGTTTTTGATATTACTGAGAATCATGGGGACAAGTGTAATTGGTTTTTCACTCCAACGAGTTCTCGAAATATCGATTTCACCGGCACATCGCATTCCGTATTTGTTGAGATAAGCATAGATAGCGTCTTGAGTTTCCTGTCCACCATCAAACTTAACCAGTTCATCCAAAAAATTATTATCTTTTACATGTTGAAAATAATCAATTACTTCCGGATAAGGACGAATCACATCTGCGACATCCAATAGCGCCAGACCCATTTCCGAAGTAATGTTGTTTGGTACAGATTGAGAAAGCGTATCTGCTGCGTTTTTTTCACCTAACCACTCGTACATTTTTTCATTGATCCATGACGAAGCATTCATAGCAGTCATAAAAACCTTTGAACTTTGTGGGTCAAATAAGATCTTCTTTAATTCCTGGAGATCTTCCAGAATAAAATCAAATAAAACTGCTCCTGATTTCGTTTGGATGTTTTGTATTAATTCTTCTATCGATGTTTGACTGTTCTTAATCAAATCAGAAACGATTGCCGGGTTGTTTTCGATTTGTGCTTGAAAACCTTCAGACGACCTACCTTTACTGCCATTACCGGGACTCAGTTCTTTTCTATCATCTGGTAACGATTTTATATAATCTCGCTCTATTAGGGTCATAAATGCGTCTTTTATAAGCGGATCGGATTGTCCCAGGGTATTTAAGAAATTTTCTCTGCTGACAGGTGAAGCCAGCATATGTGTAACATCAACAAACAACCTTCCGCCGGCTTTACGCATGGGTGCTGGAGTCGTTAGCAGGTAAAAAGACAATCCCAATGGTTTCATGGGGTCGGTCATCATTTGTTGATGACCGACAGATACATAGACGTGATTTTCTTGATCATTCGCTTCAGGGATCGGGAATAAAGTAGTGATTGGCCGACTCTGAACAATATAAAATGTATCATCAACCAAACACCATTCGATATCTTGTGGGTAACCAAAATAAGCTTCGATCTGTCTTCCGATGCGTGCCAGTTGTAGAATTTGTTGTTCAGTAAGTGTTTGAGTTTTTTTTTTATCAGGATCGATCTGCTTTGTCTCTGTTCCGCCTTCTTTTAGTCCATAGATAGCTAATTTTTTGGTTGCTATCCTCTTATCGACGATTTCCCCTTCCTGTACTTTATAACAATCGGCAGATACCAAGCCAGAGACCAGCGCTTCTCCAAGTCCAAAACTGGCGTCGATTGATAGCAGCTTTCGGTTAGAAGTAATCGGATCAGCGGTAAATAAAATACCTGAAGCCTGTGGGAAAACCATCCTTTGAATGATAACGGATAAATAAACTTTTCTGTGGTCAAATCTGTTTTGCATTCGGTAGATTACCGCACGATCCGTAAATAGGGAAGCCCAACATTTGCTGATATGCTGCAAGATGGCATCGACGCCGATGATATTTAAATAGGTGTCTTGTTG
>FWWL01002673.1_pt1 | contig 35484 bp, 34 predicted proteins | sample 2228331 | NCBI WGS metagenome assembly FWWL01 (sample SAMEA103939775, study PRJEB20133) | metagenome
CCATGTGCCACCTGCAGGGACATCCCAGTAAAAGCCCTGCATCATCACACCAGCAAACATCGAGCTTCCCACCAGAAGCCCAACCATCAAAAACCAGAAACGTTTCATACAGACCTCCTTTTCTTTTAAGGAAAATTTTCATAAAAATTATAGCAAAAATCATGCCAAAATAAGAAAAAATGCTTACATAAAATATTTTTATGAATTACATAAAATTAGTAATTTTAAAAGAAAAATCGATGAAACCGATTTCATAAGCAAAATGCACAATTTTGCACTTTCAAAAAATGCAAAATGCCTTTTGTGTATTCTGAGAGTACAGAAGAGGCAAAGACATATTTCTTCATCCTGTATGCAAATAAGAAAATCTAAAGCCTTGTACAAATCAGAGAAAAAGGCCAAAAATTTTTCCCAGGATTGCGTGGGGAGACATTTTTTCTTTTCCCAATTGAAAAGAATAGAAAGAATAAGAACAGCTTGTAGTGTCAAATTTTAACTTTTACGCATGAAAAACCGATAAAAATACCATGCAAAAGAAATGGGTATGGATTTTTTTCCTTGGGGTTTCTCTCCAGATATATGGGCAAAGTAGCCGTTTTTATCAACTGGTCGTGTCCAACGCCCTCTCCCTCCAGGGACGCTACAGTTTTCCCTCCATACAGGGGAAGCGTTTTACCTCTGACTGTATAGGGTTTGTGCGGTATGTTTATTATCTTTCAGGGATTGATCTGATGGAGGTCTATGGCAAGGGAAGAGGTGGTGTAAGTTCCCTCTACGATGGACTTGTAGCCAAGCGTTTTGTCTACACCAATCTGGTGCCTATTTCGATCGGAGACCTCATCTTTTTCGACAACACCTACGATGTCAACAAAAACAGCAAATGGGATGATCCCCTTTCGCATGTGGCCATTGTGGTCAGTGTAGATAATCAGGGAACCATCACCTACATCCATCACAGCCCCCGAAAAGGGGTCTCCCTGGATTATCTGAATCTGTATTATCCCAACACCTATGCTTTCAGAAAAAAAGACAAAACCCTCAAGATAATTAACTCTTATCTACGGATTGATCGCGGGGAACAGTTTCCCAGAGAAAACTACATATCCTCTTTTTTCTTTCGGTCTTTTGCCCACATCCCTGTCAAAGAAGTGACTGAGTAACCACCTGGAGTATCTATGACTATACTTCTCCAAATTTTCTGGACACTTGCTGTGGTAACTTCCTTGTTTCTTGCGTGGGAGGATTTCCGTTTTCAGAGGATTTCTCTTGTCGGAACAATTGTTTTCGCGCTTTTGATGCTTTTGCTTTCTTTCAGCGAGTCTGCCACTCATGACCTTCTCTGGTGGCTCATCCATGGCAGTGGTGCCCTCCTCCCCTCTCTGGTGCTTGCTCTTGCAGCAGGGGTAAAAAAAGCAGGGTGGGGGGATGTTGTTATCGCCTTTGTTTGTGGGTGGAGTGTTGGTGGACTTGAGGTAGGATGGTGGCTTCTCTGTTCACTGGTACCGGCATGGGGTCAGGTTTTGCTCAGCCTTTTACGAAAAAAAAACCTCCAGAAAATCCCTTTTGTGACCTGGATGATAGTGGGACTCTGGGTATGGTTGGGTGTTCGCGAGATGGGACATTTATTGTTTTAGAAAAAAACGAAAAACCGCTCACCAAACTAAAAAAAGTTTACAGCCTCTCAGCAGAACCTTCCCGTGATAGTCTTCTCTCATACATAGAGCCTGAGTGATTCACAAAGCTACTTCCTTGGCACCGTCTTCTTTTTCTTCAAAAAACTGCAAAATCGTAAGAGCACCCTCTTTCCCAGAGTCCGAGAAAACACTTCTTTTTTCGAGTCGAGTAAAGCTCTCGCCCTTGTGTTTCATGATTTCCCAAAACTCACATAAAAAAAGGGGAAGGCACCCGCGATGATGTGCCCTCCCCACTATGCTTAACGCACATGTCCATCTCCATACACAAGCCATTTTTCGGTGGTGAGACTCTCCAGCCCCATAGGACCACGAGCATGAAGTTTCTGGGTTGAGATACCAATCTCTGCCCCCAATCCAAACTCCCCCCCATCGGTGAACCGGGTGGAGGCATTGGCATAGACTGCTGCGGAATCCACCTCGGAGAGAAACCTCTGCACCGAACCATAGCTTTCGCTCACAATGGCATCAGAATGGTGAGAACCATAGGTGTTAATGTGACGAATAGCCTCTCCAACATCCTCAACGACACGCACAGAGATAGTATAGTCGAGGTATTCTGTATACCAGTCTTCCTCTGTCGCTGCCTGCAAATCAGGAAAATCCTTCCGAATCTCCTCATCCGCAATCACCTTCACCTGATGATCAAGCAAAGCCTGAATAAGCTCCCGGCGATACGGATAATCCTTATGAATTAAAAGGGTTTCAGCCGCGTTACACACCGAGGGTCTCTGACACTTGGCATTAATAACAATCGCCTCAGCCTTGTTCCTTTCAGCGGAAGCATCAACATACACATGACACACACCCTTGTCATGCTTGATCACGGGAATCCTGGATTTTTCCGTAACCGATCGAATCAAGGACTCCCCTCCTCGAGGGATAACCAGGTCGATAAGTCCTGCAAGTTGCAGCATCTCATCAACAACCTCATGCTCCACTTTTTCAAGATATTGTACTGTTTGAAGGGGAAAACCCGCCTCCTGGAGACCTTCTCGAATAGCTTTCATAATCGCCAGATTGGAATTCAAAGCCTCCCTGCCTCCACGAAGGATGGCCACATTCCCGGACTTGAGACACAGGGCAGCTGCATCCGTTGTAACATTTGGTCGAGCCTCGTAGATCATCGCTATCACCCCAATAGGAACCCGTACACGCTCAATACGCAAGCCATTTGGGCGTTTAGTGATATAGTTCCCACTCCCAACAGGATCGGGAAGCGACGCAATAGCCTCGAGGGCCTCTGCCATCCCCTCGATTCTGCTCTCGCTCAAGAGAAGCCTATCTCGCAGGGCCTGAGATTTCCCGGTGGCATCAAAAGCCCTGAGATCCTCCTGGTTCGCCTGAAGAATTTCTGCCTTGTGGTTGCGAAGTGCCCTGGCCATGGCGAGAAGTGCCCGATTCTTTTGTTCGGTACTCGCCATCCCAATCTGATAAAAAGCCTCTCGTGCCTGCTTCGCTATCTGGAGGACATACTCTCTCATGTCATGCCCCTTTCTCAACATAGGTATGAATAATTATACGACGGGGAAAAATTTCTTGCCAGTTTTTGAAAAAAAAGGCCGCCTTTCGGCGGCCCTGCTCCCCCGGTAGGGCTCGAACCTACGGCCCGCTGGTTAACAGCCAGCTGCTCTGCCTGCTGAGCTACAGGGGAGTGATCTTACGCCTAATATTATACCATATTTTCCCAAAAAAATCAAGTGAAAACAGTGGTTTTTTCAAAAACTTCCTGGATTTCCCCTTATATAGAATACTCCGGCTGATACTCTGGTGCGGGTTTTTCTACCTTTTGAGCAAAAAAGATATACCCCGTATGACCGATCATACGATCATGAGGTCTCGTGAGAAACTCCTTGACCCTGATCCCCCTGGTCCAGACCTCCATGGTACGAATCCGCACAAACCCTGTTTCCTCAAGCCTCTTGACCGTGGTCTGCACCTGTTCAATATTGGGAGAAAGAAAACCCACATGTCCTCCAGGACGAAGAGCTTCCCATACCTGGGACACAATCACCCACGGTGTAGGGATGTCAACAAATACCGCATCCACTTCCCCTACGCCAAATCCCCCCTCGGCTACGGGATCCTTCAAGATAAACTCGACATGGTCAGGCCGACCAAACTTTTGCACATTCATCACGGCCATTTCCTGGTGTTCAGGACGTCTCTCAAAACTGTACACCTTTCCCTCACGGCCGACAATTCGGGAGAGAAGGACCGTAAGAGAACCAGATCCAGATCCAATCTCTATCACCCGAGAACCACTCTCTATACCCAGTTCGAGGAGAATGATCCCTGCTTCCTTGGGGTAGATGATGGTGGTACGCCTTTTGACCTTCATCATCATGTCCGCGAGGGTTGGTCTGAGAACATAAAAGGCCACACCCTTGTTGGTTTCTATCCTTTGTCCAAAATCCAGATCCTCAGAAAAACGAATCGTGCCATAGTGTGTTGAGAAACTTCCTCCAGGTTCATAAGGCAAAAAATAGGTCTGTTCGTCATGGTAGAGATATATCCATTCACCCTTTTGCATGCGTACTCCTTGGGTTTTTAGGCATTTATTGTAGCGAGAAGCACCAGAAAACGCAACCTATCGACGAAAGAGTGAGATTAGCTGGAACAAGAGAGAGAGCACGAGACTGATGACAAGCATGGATACCCATGGGATAAATACCTGAAAAGATTGCCCTTCATAGTGGATATCCCCGGGGAGTCTTCCAAACCAGCTCAAAAGATGAAACCTCCCCGCTAAAAACACCACACCTGCCAGAAAACAGAGGAAAACGCCTGAGAGAAAAAGCCACTTGGCCAGATCTGTCATGGCACTCCCTCCTTATGGAATTATTTTTTGAGATAGCGTTTCAGATACCAATCTATCGTTTTCTGGATACCGGTGTCAAAGGTTTCTTCAGCCTTCCATCCCAGTTCGGTTTCAATCTTGGTGGGATCTATCGCATAGCGTCTATCGTGTCCGGGTCTATCCTTGACAAAGGTAATGAGATCAGCGTAGCTCTTTCCTCCCATTCTGGGATGCTTTTCATCCAGGATACGACAGATCGTCTGGGCTATCTCGATATTGGTACGCTCATTGTGACCACCGATGTTGTAGGTCTCACCGGTTTTGCCTTTGTGAAACACGAGGTCTATCCCCCTGGCATGGTCGAGGACATAGAGCCAGTCTCGGACGTTTTTCCCGTCTCCATAGATAGGTATGGGCTTTTCGTTCAGGGCATTGCGGATAATGGTGGGAATGAGCTTCTCATCGTGTTGTTTGGGACCATAGTTGTTGGAGCAGTTGGTTGTCACGGTATTGAGACCATAGGTATGGGTATAGGCTCTCACCATGAAATCGCTACTTGCCTTGGAGGCACTGTAGGGGGAGTTTGGAGCGTAGGGAGTGGTTTCCATGAAGTATCCCGTTTCTCCGAGGGTACCATAGACCTCGTCGGTGGAGATATGATGGAAACGAGCATCCTCATAGCCTGGTCTTATCTCATGGGGGGCTTTGAGCCAGTAGCGACGGGCCACATCGAGGAGAATGTATGTCCCCAACACATTGGTTTCTACGAAGACACCGGGGTTATGGATAGAATTATCTACATGCGATTCCGCAGCAAAATGGATAACCCCACGGATATCGTAGAGTTCAAAGAGGTACTCCACCAGATCCCGACTGCGGATATCCCCTCGCACAAAGTGGTAACGAGGGTGATGAGCCACCTCGGTGAGATTGGCTGGATCGCCAGCATAGGTGAGTTTATCCAGGTTGATAATCCTGTAATGGGAATATTTCTCAAGAAAGTACGGGATAAAGTTGGAAGCGATGAATCCGCATCCTCCGGTAACGAGAATGGACTTTTCCATAATTAAACTCCTTGGGTGATTTCTCGAATGGTCTCAGCCAGGGCATCTTCCCAGTGGGGGATGATAATGCCGAGTGAGGTTTTGATTTTGGTTTTATCCAGAACACTGTAATGTGGGCGTTTTGCCGGGGTAGGATACTCCTCAGTATGAATGGGGAAAACAGGGGTAGTATACCCTGAAAGCCTCCCGATAGCGACGGCAAAATCATACCAGCTCGCCACTCCCTCGTTGGAGTAGTGGTAGATCGTGTTTTTCGCCTCTCTCCATACCTCAAGAGAATGGACTATCACCTCAGCGAGGGTTTTTGCCGCTGTGGGCGTGCCCACCTGGTCAAAAATCACCCGAACCTCTGGCTTTTCTGAGAGAAGTTTACGCATGGTTTTCACGAAGTTGTTGCCATAGGGGGAGTAGAGCCAGCTTGTTCTCAGGATGGTCACATGGTCATGCGCCCCAAAAGCCCTTTCCTCACCTTCGAGTTTGCTTTTGCCATAGATAGAGAGGGGGTTGGGGTCGTCCGTCTCCTGATAGGGGAGAAACTGCCTCCCATCAAAAACAAAATCCGTCGAGATATGCACCATGAAGAGGTGGTGCTTGTGACAGGCTCGGGCAAGGTTTTCTACAGCTTGGCTATTGAGGGCATAACAAGCCTCTTTGTCGGTTTCTGCCCTGTCAACGGCGGTATATGCCGCACAGTTAATAAGCCCATCAAACCCCTGCGAAAGAACCTGTTCCACGGCCTGATAATTCGTTATATCAAGATCATCTCTATCGGTAAAAACAAAATCATGTCTGGAATCCACTGTCAATCGCTTGATCTCTGTGCCGAGCTGACCCAGAGCCCCGGTAACCATGATCCTCATCACATACCTCCAAAGATATCCCCGATGTCTCTGAGAAAGGGGAGATTTTTGTCCTTCTGCGATATGAGAGACTCATCAAGAGGACATGGCCAGGCTATATTGATATCCGGATCGTTGTAACGTATCCCCCCATCAGAAGCAGGGTGATAAAAGTTGTCTGTCTTGTACGCTACAATAGCCTCCTCAGAGAGCACCACAAACCCATGGGCAAACCCTCTGGGGATATAGAGTTGACGAAAGTTGGTGTCAGAGAGCTCCAGTCCAAACCACTGCTTGTAGGTGGGGGAGGATGGGCGAAGATCGACAGCCACATCCCATATAGCCCCCCGAATCACACGCACCAGCTTCGCCTGAGCGTAAGGGGGCTTCTGAAAGTGGAGACCCCGAAGGACACCCTTCCTGGACAATGACTGGTTGTCCTGGACAAATGTATTCTCTATCCCCTGATCGGCAAACACCCTGGCATTGAAGCTCTCAAAGAAATACCCCCGTTCGTCCTCAAAAACCCTTGGAGTATATACAAAAACTCCCGCAAGAGGGGTGGTCTCAAATCCCATGTTTCATCTCCTCGGCTCGTTTCAGGATGTACTGCCCGTACTGGTTGTTTTTCATCGCTTCACCAAGAGAACGGAACTGTTCAATGGAGATAAACCCCTTGAGACAGGCAATCTCCTCGAGACAGGCCACCTTGAGCCCCTGGCGATGTTCAATGGTTTCAATAAAGGTCGAAGCCTCGAGGAGGCTCTCATGGGTACCCGTGTCAAGCCAGGCAAAACCACGCCCCAGCACCTCTACCTCAAGCGTCCCCTCCTCAAGGTACAAACGGTTGAGATCCGTAATCTCAAGCTCTCCGCGGGCTGATGGTTTGAGTGTCTTCGCCCTGGAAACGACCGTGTTGTCATAGAAATACAGCCCCGTGACGGCATACGAGGATCGGGGTTTGGCTGGTTTTTCCTCGATGGAGATAGCCTGCCCCCGCTCATCAAACTCCACGACACCGTATCTCTCGGGATCCTCCACATGGTAGGCAAAAACACGCGCCCCACGTTTTATCTGAGAGGCTCTCACAAGTTTTTCTGAAAAACCATATCCATAAAAGATATTGTCCCCCAGAATGAGACAACACCCCTGATCACCAATAAACTCTTCTCCTATCAAGAAAGCCTGAGCAAGCCCCTCTGGCCTGGGTTGCTCTCGGTAGGAGAACTGCACCCCCCACTGACTCCCATCCCCCAAAAGCCGTTGAAAGAGGGAAAGATCCTGAGGAGTGGAGATAATCAAAATCTCCCGTATGCCAGCAAGCATCAAAACAGAGATCGGATAGTACACCATGGGCTTGTCAAACACTGGGAGGAGCTGTTTTGAAACCGCACGGGTGATGGGATAGAGACGGGTGCCGCTTCCACCGGCCAATACGATACCTTTCATCGTTTTCCCCTCATTTTTTCTCCTTATATTTTATCAGAGAGAAGAATAAAAATCAAATTGCCCATCATAAAAATACGCTTGTGCGAATCAGAAAGACACTCCAAGACCTTTGCACGAATCATAGATGGGGAGAAAATATCTTCTAAAATTTTGGGTAAGAGAATGCTATGACGTTTTTGCAGTTTTTTGGAGTGAAAAGGGGCTGTAAAAAGGTAATATCATAGGTGGCTATAAATACGAATCTTATACAGGGATAGATGAGTGGGAGGTTTTGGAAAGGGGCTATTACCATGTTTCAGTTTTTTTGCTATCCCTTTTGTTGATTTTTGTGTTGGTTGGGATTGAAACAGCAAAATGGCTTTTGTGCAAAGGTCTCACTTCGCCAGGGATAAAAAAGAGATTTGAGTTGTTTTTGGCTAGTGTTATATACAGGTTTGGTTAATTTGTATTTTGATCTTGTAAATTCATTCTTCTACCTCCCAGTATCCACCCTTGTCGGGGCCTATCCTTTTGAGTTTACCCTGTCGCTTGAGTTTTTTTATATTCCATTCTATACCTCTTCTGCTTAGCCCTGTAATTTCCACCAATTCTTTTATAGTTTATTTTTGGATTTTCATTAATTGCTGAAATAATTTTCTCCACAGTTCTCTGGGAACTTTTATCTTCAATGAACTCCTCAGATAAATCTTCTTTTAATGGAACAATAATCTTAAAAATATCATCCTCTATAAAAACAGGATCCTTACCCGAATATATCTTTCCATATTTGAGTAAATTTCTAACCCCAGATCCAAGTTCATCAGCAAGTCCTATTTCTTTAAAGATTCTTGCGATAGTTAGATTTTTAGGAAATGGGGTAAAATCTTTTAAAATATATATTGCCTCTAAAATGGGGTCTATTGGCATTTTCACAAAATGAGACCTTTGCACGAATCAAAGAACAAGGGAAAAGCTCTTCCAGCGGTTTGGGAAGAGATGGCTATGACTTTTTTACAGTTTTTGGAGTGAAAGGGAGGTTGTAAAAAGGTAACAGCATAAGTGGTTGTAAATACGAATTTTATCCAGGGAGAGATTAGTTGGAGGATTGGGAAATGGGCTATTACTTTGTTTCAGTTTTTGTTGCCCCTTTGGTTGATGTTTGGTTTTTTGGCTGAAACAAGGAAATAGCTATTCGTGCAAAGGTTGTAAAAGACGCAATTTGTAGCACAGTATCCCCCCAACCAACCAGAACACCCGTCAAAAAATTACTCACACCTTGAGTGCCAAATGAGACATTCTGAAAACTTGTCTTTTTCTCTTTTCTGAGTTACAATAATTCAGTACTGATGCTGGAGAGGGCGATGAAAAAACTGGGAATGCTTCTTGTCTTGGTCTTGAGCACAGGTTGGTCAGTTGATTTCTTCTGGGATATTCAAAAGGCAAAAGCCTCGGAGGTTGTTCAAAATATCCCTGAGTATCAGAGTGTCATCAACTGGACTCAGGGAAAGATACGTACCGAGGTACGGCTCCCCTACACCCCCAACGCATCCCCCAATATTGGAAAGACGCAGGCTCAGATAGAGAGCGAGATTCGTGCAGAACTGCGGGAGCGACTGGTCAAGACGATGGGCTACATCCAGATCTCTGATATCTTTCTCTTGCGGGATTACTACTCTCTCCAAAGTCAAATCCGCAACGAGCTCATCGAGGCGGCCAACTATGCCTTTTACTATCCCCTTGTCCAGGAAAAGGGATTCATAAAGGGTATCGCCGAGCTGGACTTTTTTGGTTCAAAGGGCATCGCCCAAATCTTTTTCCGAGAAAGAAACCGCACCTCACTCTCAAACTATATCCGTAACCAGCGTGACATCCTCTGGTATGATGGGATTATTATTGATGTTTTTCTCTATCCCCAGTTTCTTCCTTCGCTTCAGTTTCGGGTGTATGACGAAGATGGTAACCTGATCTATGGTCCCGAGGTGGTGGATGAAAGGGTTCTCATAGAAAAGGGAGTATGTCAGTACGTTGCCAGCCTCGTGACAGCCTTTCAGAGTGAACGTATCGGGAATCGTATTTTTTATGTGGTACCCCTCTCCGTAAGGGGGAGAAACCCCACCGAAGTCGTAATAAGCCGAAGGGATGCGCAAAGGCTTCTGGCTCACGCCCAAACCCATGCCACCCTGAGAGCGGCTCGAGTCGTGGTCGTCAAACCAAATCCGTAGGGGTTTTCTGTGAGTGTCTCGTGGAGATGGTGGGAGATTGTCCCGGATGCTTCTCTGAGCGACCAGCACAACCAGTTACGCCTCTACACCGAGAAAGGGCCAGCAAAACTTTTCTTTTATCAGAAAAAAGAGGGCTACATCAGGCTCATCGCTGAACAAGAGATGCTTCTCTGGGAAACCTATCTCCCCTGGGAGCGATGGAAGACGTTTCTTGACCAGATCTCGCCTTTCCGACAGGTGAGTTCTCTTCCCCCAGAGGCAAAAAAACGGGCGTTTGAGGTGTTCTATGAGGTGTTTCATTTGCCTGATGAGGTTCTTGATCACTCATGGATCCAGGTATTTACGCATGGGGAGATTCCTTTGTGGTTTTTCCCCTCTGGAGAAGGTCAGTCCCTGTGGGAATTTTTTCTCCCCGTAGCGGAGAAAAAAGCCCCCTCGTCCTCTTCAAGGGGACTGCTGGTGGTTGATAGCGGGCTTGCCTGGGCCGAGGCTGAAAAAAACACCCTTCTTTCTCTCTTCGAGGGGGATGTCGTGGATGTGCGGTTTGTTTCCTCGGTTGTCTGGGAGAAATCCTACAGGATTCTCCATGGTATCACACATGGCAAGGACGGAAATCTCCTCTGGAATGATACTCCCATAGCATCCCTTCCCATCATAGGAGAAGAACTCTGTTTTTTTCATTGCTGTGAGGGACTCCCCCATAGTCAGTCTATGGTTTCTCATACCCTTGCCATGGGCACCCAGCATGTCATTGCAACCGTTGAGACCATCCTGGATGATGGCTTGCTACTTGAGCCGATCGTTTTCTTTTACCGTCTGCTTTTTCAAACCAATGTTCGCTATGCGTTTCACCTCACATGTCTGAGATTTCCCCCTTTTGCAAAGGCTTTCAGGCTGGTCATGCCCTACAAAAGACTGTACACATCCCATTAGAAAATTGACAAAAAGCACAGTTTTTCGCTAAAATATAGACTCCAATGGGGCTATAGCTCAGAGGGATAGAGCAACAGTTTCCTAAACTGTGGGCCACAGGTTCGACTCCTGTTAGCCCCAAAGGCCGTCTGCTGTGAAGCGGATGGCCTTTTTTTATGCGGGATTTCGTTTTTTTAAACAATCCCCAAAAATGGACAAAACAAGACTTGAAAAATAGACTTTCTCTCTTCTCTTCCGTATACTATACCTTACATTTTCTGAGAAGGAGCAGATATGCGTCTTTTGGGGATTCTGGCAGTTCTTGGAGCGGCGGCTATCTGGGCATTTGAACCTATTCTCGCAAAAATGATAGGGGCTGACACGGGTTTTGACCAGATGCTTTTTTCACGTGCGCTGGGATGTATTGGGGCATCAGGGGTATTTTTTTCTCTACGGATGGCTTTTTCTCAGAGAGAGGTTCCAAAAATTGGTGTGTCTCTTTCTTTTCATCAGTGGCGCGCCCTCTTTCTCATAGGTTTTTTGGGGAGTTTTCTTGCGGATCTCTTGTATTTTATCGCTATTCTTTTCTTTCACACTCCCGTGGTGAATGCTGTGCTCATCGCCCATCTCCAGCCAGTGTTTCTTGTGCTGTTTGGGCATCTTATCTTCCACGAGGGGAAATTTTCCCTCTGGGACTATGGGGGCATTGTGGCGATGCTTTTATCGGCTCTCCTCGTTATCAGTGGAGGACTTGACAACCTCCTCGGGCTTCGTTTTGGAGGCGTTGGGGATTTTCTTGTTCTGGTAGCGACGGTTTTTTGGGCTCTTTCCGGCCTTCTTGCCAAGAAGTACCTCCAGAACCAGCCATCATCCATCATTACAATGGGGAGGTTTCTTGTTTCGCTTCCCTTTTATGGTCTTTTGGCGATGGTGGTAAGCCACTCTCTTTTTCTCTCGCTTTCGTCTCTTTTGTTTGGAGCTCTCATTGGGGTGGGGTACTTTTTCTACTATGAAGGACTCAAAAGGCTCAAAACCGCTCAGGCAGCGGCACTGGAACTCGCTGCCCCTGTATTCGCCACAGGACTGGGGTATGCTTTTTTGGGGGAGACGGTTTCGCTTTTCAAATGGATAGGTATAGGGCTTCTCTTTGTCGGGATCTTTTGTTTTGAACGGGCCTCTCGAGATACCACAGAAATGCCTGCCTAAAGACTTGCCTTTTGGTGAATTTTTCCTTAAGATAATAGTACCAAGTACAAGGAAAGCCGATGACAAAAACACCTGTGGTTATCCTCTACCTCGATGGACCGGTGTATAACAAGACCCACGAGGCTCGTTCGTGGTTTTCCCTGACGCACAAACGTCTCGAGGGCCTTGCAGAGGAGGTCTTTTTCCTGGGCGAGAAGAGTCCTGTTGATGGGATACCGGCGATCAACTTTTCCGAGGGGAAGGCCTTTTGTGCGTGGCTTGAGGATTTTCCCCCTCATACCCAGCTTATCCTTGTGCCGGCGTATGCTCCACTCATCCAGCGTAGCCTTATCGAAGAAGCCCTCGAGAAACAACGACGCTTTCTGTTTGACTATACCTATGCCGAACTTCCTGCCGGTCTTGTGGGAGAAATTCTCGATACCAGCCTTGCTCCCTTTTTGAAACGGGCTCTCCCTGACGGGGCTCCTATGTTGCGACGGAGTCTCAAGGAGTGGCTCGGGCAAGATCTCTCATCCTACGACTGCAACATCGTTTTTACCGATATACGCCTCCTCGAATACCGCTTAACCTTTCTCCCGGAGAACCACTATCAGGCTCTGGTGCTTAAAAAAATCATCGAAAGTGGAAAAACCTTTGCCTCTCTGGGGGAACTCCATGAGTGGCTCGAATCCCATCCTGAAAGTCTTCGCCAGGTACCAACCTATGTTGAAATTGAACTCACCACCCTTCATGAGTCCTCAGGGCCTTTTGTAACAACACTTCCTCGATCCGAAGAGATGAAAACCGAGGATCTCACGAAGCTTCTCAAGATACTGGACGAGTTTGCCCCTGATGCGGTGATCAGTCTGGGACTCTATGGTGAGGCTTTGGCCTACAGTGGCTGGGAGACCCTTCTCAAAGAGATAGAAAAACGCCCCTCACGGCGATTCCTGTGTGAGAGTCGGGGGATACACCTTTCCCCCAGGAGGGTAGAGGAACTCATAGCTCTCCCAAACACCGAGCTCATCATTGATGTGAGCACGGTCTCTCCCAATACCTTCCAGCGCTGGAAAAAACCTTCCTCGTCTCTTTTTCCTTTTGAGGGTTTGACAGGACTTGAGTTTCTCCATACCCTTGCCTCAAAAGATCGTGTGTATATCCAGATGACCCGCACCCACGAAAACGACAAAGAGATCATGCGCTTCTACGAGATCTGGAAGGATTTTTCTCCTCGTATCATCATCCGCAAGCCAGATAGCCTCGGGGGAAAGAATCTCCAGGCTCGTGTGGTAGATCTCTCCCCGGTCAAGCGCACTCCCTGTCTTTCTCTCCAGCGGAATCTTGTGATCTTTTCTGATGGGACAGTCCCTCTCTGTCGTCAGGATGTCGAGGCAAGCCATGCCGTGGGCAATATCTTTTCCGATGGAGTGGAAGTCTGCTGGAAACGGCTTGGCGAGGCTTATGCGAGACAGTTTTCTCATCAAGGGGTAAGTACTCCCCTCTGTCAGTCCTGTGACGACTGGTGGATATTCTCTTTTTAAGCGAACACTTTCCTTTCATCTAACTTATCTAAAAAATTTTTCCATTTTTTTGTTTTTCCTCTTTACTTTTTTTCTTGTTGCCTTATAATATGTTTCTGCGAAAAGAAACATCCAAGGAGTTTTGTATGGAGATTCAAAAGATTGACCTCATGCAAAAAGACATGCCCAGACAATGGTACAACATCCAGGCAGATCTACCCAAGCCTCTGGATCCACCCGTTGGTCCTGATGGGAAACCTATTTCCCCAGATGCCCTGGCTGCGATTTTTCCCCGGGCACTTATAGAACAGGAGGTTTCAACCCAGCGCTGGATTGATATCCCCGAAGAGGTTCTCGATGTATACGCACGCTGGAGACCCACACCTGTTTTCCGTGCCATCCACCTCGAAAAGTACCTCAAGACACCCGCAAAAATCTACTACAAATATGAAGGGGCATCACCGGCTGGTTCTCACAAGCCAAACACAGCGATTGCCCAGGTGTACTACAACAAAAAAGAAGGGATCAACCGTCTCACTACGGAGACAGGTGCTGGTCAATGGGGTAGTGCTCTCTCCCTGGCAGGTGCTCTCTTTGATGTTCAGGTACGAGTCTATATGGTAAAAAGTAGCTACAACATGAAACCAGCCCGTCGCCAGCTCATGGCAACCTGGGGGGCAGAGTGTATCGCCAGCCCCAGTAACCAAACCGAGTTTGGTCGCAAAATTCTGTCTGACGATCCCTCGAACCCAGGAAGCCTTGGTATCGCCATCAGTGAAGCCGTAGAAGAAGCAGCAAACAGAAAAGACACGAACTACGCCCTCGGAAGCGTTTTGAACCATGTGCTTCTCCATCAGACGGTTATCGGGCTTGAAGCCAAACAGCAGCTGGCCATGGTCAACACCTATCCTGATGTTGTGATAGGATGTGTGGGTGGCGGAAGTAATTTTGGTGGGATTGCTTTTCCTTTCCTCCACGATGTGATCCGTGAGGGCAAAAAAACCAAGATCATAGCAGTTGAGCCCAAGGCATGTCCAACACTGACCAAGGGTATCTACACCTATGACTATGGTGATACGGCTGGTATGACACCGATTATGAAGATGCATACCCTTGGACATACCTTTATGCCCCCAACCATCCATGCGGGAGGCCTGCGCTACCATGGTATGGCACCCCTGGTGAGTGCCGTGCTGGATCAGGGACTAATCGAGGCACGAGCCTACTACCAGAAAGAGGTGTTTGAGGCAGGCGTTCTCTTTGCCAGAGTGGAGGGGCTTGTTCCTGCTCCAGAAAGCACCCATGCTATCAAGGCAGCTATTGATGAGGCTATTCGTGCCCGAGAAGAGGCCACACCCAGGGTGATTCTTTTTAATCTGAGTGGTCATGGATTCTTTGATCTCGCTTCTTACCAGCTGTACTTTGATGGGGCTATGGAGGACTATGAGCATCCTGGTGAGGCTATCCAGGAGGCACTCCATCACCTCCCCCTCCAAAACAAAGCATAAAACCCCAAAGCCCGGCAATGCCGGGCTTTTTTTTGTCCTTTTAATTCAATAAATTGCCAATTTCCCCCTTTTGCTTTATAATACAAGCCATGTAAATTGAAGAGAATCAAGGAGAGCACGATGAGCGAAAACATCTTAAGTGACGAAAGACAAAACCGTCTTCTCAAACTTGATACCTGGAAAAAGATGGGGGTCAACCCTTACCCAAACCGCTATGAGAGACAGGACCTCTCTGAAGATATAAAAAAGCGCTTTGTCGAAGAGGGTGAAAAGGAATTCCCCGTCAAAGCAGCTGGCAGAGTGATGCTTCTTCGAGATTTTGGCAAGGCTATCTTTGCCACGTTGAGAGACCCCCAGGGAAATATCCAGATCTACGCTCGCAAGGATGTCCTCGGTGATGAGCTTTTTGAGAGATTCAAGCTCATCGATGTGGGTGACATCATCGGTGTGGAGGGGGATGTTTTTCGTACCCACAAAGGGGAGATCACCATCCTGGTGAAGAATTTTGTCCTCCTTGCCAAGGCGCTTCTCGGACTACCAGAAAAGTTTCATGGTCTTACCGACGTTGAGGTACGCTATCGACAGCGCTACCTTGACCTCATCGTCAACGAAAAGGTAAAACAGGACTTTATGATCCGATTCAAGATGATCCAGTACATTCGCCGTTTCCTGGAAAATCGTGGATTCCTCGAAGTGGAAACCCCTATGATGCAAACCATCCCTGGAGGGGCTTCAGCCAGACCCTTTATCACTCATCACAACGCCCTGAACATGGATCTCTACCTGCGCATTGCCCCCGAGCTTTTTCTCAAGCGGCTTATTGTTGGTGGATTTGATCGCGTCTTTGAGCTCAACAGAAACTTCAGAAACGAGGGTATCGACACCCGACACAACCCTGAGTTTACGATGCTCGAGCTCTATCAAGCCTATGCTGACTATAGCACCATGATGGAGATCTTTGAAACCCTGATGAAAGAGCTTGCCATTCATCTCAAGGGAAGCACCCGTTTCACCTACCAGGGACAGGAAGTAGACTTTGGCAACTGGAAAAAGATCAAGTACGTTGATGCACTGAAAGAATACGCCGGCGTGGATGTTTCCTCTATCAGAACCCGTGAAGATGCGGTCGCTGCCGCCAAAAAAGCAGGCATCGAAGAGGTTGACACCTACATGGGCCAATGGGAAATCCTCAATCTCGTGTTTGAAGAAAAAGTCGAGCCCAATCTCATGGCTCCAGTGATTATCTACGAGTATCCCGCAGAGATTTCCCCCCTGGCAAAATACAAAGAAGACGACCCCGAGTTTGTGGAGCGATTTGAACCTTATGCCTTTGGCCGAGAGTTAGGCAATGCCTTCTCCGAGCTTAACGATCCCTTTGTTCAGAAACAGCGGTTTCTCGAACAGGTGAAACGCAAAAGCCAGGGAGATGATGAGGCGATGTACATGGACGAAGACTATGTCACTGCCCTGGAATATGGCATGCCCCCTACCGGTGGAATGGGAATCGGTATAGACAGACTCGCGATGATCTTCATCGACACCAATTCTATCCGTGATACGATTCTTTTCCCCACGATGAAACCCATAGCCAGAGACTAAGACCACAAGGAGAGATGCATGGTATATCACAAAGAAATTATCGAACGTTGTTACCAGCGTTATCCCCAAACCATAGAAAAGGCGAGAAAACTCCTCGCAAGACCCCTGACTCTGACAGAAAAGATTCTCTACAACCACCTGTTTGATCCAAACACAGCTTCTGTCTATGAGCGTGGCAAGTCGTATGCCGAGTTTCAACCAGATAGAGTAGCAATGCAGGATGCTACCGCCCAGATGGCTCTTTTACAGTTTATTCATGCTGACAGGGACACAACGGTTGTGCCGGCCTCTATCCATTGTGACCATCTCGTCCAGGCCCGTGATGATGCTGACACCGATCTCAAGCGGGCGCTTGTTGAAAACCAGGAAGTGTATGATTTTCTCCGTTCGATGGCGCTTCGTTACAATATCAACTTCTGGGAACCTGGGGCAGGGATTATTCACCAGATTGTACTGGAAAACTATGCCTTTCCCGGTGGTATGATGATCGGAACAGACTCCCACACCCCCAACGCCGGCGGTCTCGGCATGATGGGGGTTGGTGTTGGTGGCTCTGATGCCGTTGATGTGATGGTTGGTATCCCCTGGGAGCTCAAGTGGCCAAAGATCATCGGTGTCAAACTCACCGGAAAACTTGAGGGCTGGACATCCCCCAAGGATGTAATCCTCGCCCTTCTCGGCAAACTCACCGTTAAGGGTGGAACAGGCTGTGTGATGGAATACTTTGGTCCTGGTGCTCGAACCCTCTCAGCCACAGGCAAGGCCACCATCTGTAACATGGGGGCTGAACTTGGAGCAACCTCTTCCGTTTTCCCCTACGATGAAAAGATGGCTGCTTACCTGAGAGCAACGGGACGAGCTGAAGTCGCTACCATGGCCGATGCCATAGCCCAACACCTGAGAATGGACGAAGAGGTTGAAGCCCATCCGGAGCATTACTACGATCAGGTCATAGAGATCAACCTCTCCGAACTCGAACCCCATCTCAATGGGCCTTTCACACCAGACCTCGCTCACCCTCTCTCAACGATGAAGGAAACCCTCAAAAAAGAAAACTATCCCGCAGAAGTCAGTGCCGGTCTCATCGGAAGCTGTACCAATGCCAGCTACGAAGACCTGACCAAGGCTGCGTTTCTCCTCAAAGAGGCTACAGCCCAGGGGATTACCCCTCGTGCAAAACTCTACCTCAATCCCGGCTCGGATCGTATCCGTGCCACCCTGGAAAAGAATGGCATCCTCACGATCTTTCGTGATGCCGGAGTAGTGATCTTTTCCAATACCTGTGGACCATGTATCGGTATGTGGGATCGTTATGATATGGCACCCAATACCCCCAACACTATCGTCACAAGCTTCAACCGGAACTTTGCCAAACGGGCAGATGGAAACCCCAACACCCACGCCTTTGTGGCCAGCCCGGAGATGGTGGTTGCCCTCGCCCTTGCCGGAAGACTTGACTTTGACCCTCGTGTGGATACGATTGATCTCCCCAATGGCAAAAGTGTACGCCTTCCTGCCCCTCATGGTGAAGAGCTTCCAGCAGCGTTTTCCTCTGAAACTACCCTCGGGCTTCTCCCCCCTGCAGAGGATCCGAAAAGCGTGCGAATCATTGTACCGCCTACAAGTGATAGACTCCAGCTCCTCGATCGCTTCCCTGCCTGGAACGGCGAAGATCTGAAAGGCTGTCGTGTCCTGATGAAGGTAAGTGGCAAGTGTACCACCGATCACATCTCTATGGCAGGTTCCTGGCTCAAGTATCGAGGACACCTTGATAATATCTCCAATAATCTTCTGTTGGGCGCTACCAACGCCTTTACCGGCGAAACAGGCAAGGTAAAAAACCTTCTCACCGGTGAATACCAGACACCAGCCCAGGTAGCCCGAGCATACAAGGCATCCCGCATACCCTGGGTGGTTATCGGTGATAAAAACTACGGTGAGGGCTCAAGCCGAGAACATGCGGCTATGGAGCCCAGACACCTGGGTGGCGTAGCCGTGATTGCGCGAAGCTTTGCCCGTATTCATGAGACCAACCTCAAGAAACAGGGGCTTCTGGCACTCACCTTTGCTCGTGAGGAAGACTATGAAAAAGTACGAGAGGACGATCTCATCGATATTCCGGCTACCTCTCTGAGACCTGGTGAGATGCTCGCCGTGGTACTCCATCACAGCGACGGAACAAGTGAGACAATCTTCTGTCAGCACACCTACAACGAAACCCAGATCGCCTGGTTTAAAGCAGGGAGTGCCCTCAACCTTATCACCCAGCAGGGGAAGAAGGCATGAAAGGAAGTATTGTTATCCTTGATTTTGGGTCTCAGTACACCCAGTTGATCGCTCGTAGAGTGAGAGAGATGGGGGTTTTCTCAGAGATCTATCCCTACAATCTCAGTCTCGATGAACTGCGGGCTATGGAGCCAGCAGGGATCATCCTCTCAGGGGGACCATCCAGTGTCTCAGACCCGAACGCTCCTATGATTTCCCCGGAGGTATACAATCTCGGGATCCCCATCCTTGGCATCTGCTACGGAATGCAACTCACATCCCACCTTCTCGGTGGCAAGGTGGAAAAAAGCCTTCACCGTGAGTATGGCAAGGCGTATCTCTCCCTTGTCAAAAAGGATTCTCCCCTCTTCCATGGGGTTCGGGACAACTCGGTTATCTGGATGAGTCATGGGGATTCGGTACTGAGGATACCCGAGGGGTTTGAGATTGTGGCAAAAAGCCAGGATGGGGCACTGACCTCGATCCAGCATACCGCCAAACCTATCTACTGTGTTCAGTTTCACCCGGAGGTTGCCCATACAGAGGACGGACGCATCCTCCTGAGCAACTTCGTCAAAGGAATTGCCCGCGCGACAATGAACTGGACGATGGAAAACTTCGTCGAAAAGACCATAGAGGAACTTCGCACAAAGTGTAAGGGCAAGCGAGTGGTTCTTGGTGTCAGTGGAGGGGTGGATTCTACCACTTTGGCTGTACTGGCTCACAGGGCACTGGGAACCGATGTCAAGGCCATCTTTGTCAATAATGGGCTTCTCCGGTATCAGGAGGCGGAGGAGGTACTTACCAACCTCAGAGATCGTCTCGGGCTTACGGTTGAATATATTGATGCAACGGATCGATTTCTTTCTGCCCTCGAGGGGGTAACTGATCCTGAGCAGAAACGCAAGATTATCGGCAAGGTGTTTGTTGATGTATTCTACCATGGGCTTTCTGATTTTGATTTTCTCATTCAGGGGACACTCTATCCCGATGTCATAGAGTCCAACGCCGTCAAAGGCCCCTCGCAGACCATCAAAACCCACCATAACCGCGTCAAAGAGGTTGAGGAGCTTGAGAAACAGGGCAAAATCATCGAACCCTTCCGTTTCCTCTTCAAGGATGAGGTGAGAGAGGTAGCAAGACTCCTTGGTATCCCTGAGGATATTTTGGGACGACACCCCTTTCCTGGGCCTGGACTCGCCGTGCGGGTGATAGGAGATATAACGAGAGAAAAACTCGATCTTCTCCGCAAGGCAGATCACATCTTTATCTCAGAGTTGAAAGTTACAGGGTATTACGACAAAGTATGGCAGGCGTTTGCTGTTTTTCTCCCTATCCGTAGTGTAGGCGTGATGGGAGACGAGCGATCGTATGGGCATGTTATTGCTCTTCGGAGTGTGACAAGTTCAGATGGCATGACCGCCGAATGGGGAAGACTCCCCCTCGAGGTTTTGGAACGTGTTGCCAACCGTATTGTACGGGAGATACCAGGGGTAAACCGGGTGGTTTATGATATTACCTCCAAACCACCCGCAACCATAGAATGGGAGTAAGAAAAGGAGGTCAGTCATGGCAAAAGGCTATGCCCTTGTCCTGGGGGGAGGTGGAGCCAAGGGGGCTTACCATATCGGCGTATGGAAGGCACTCCGAGAGGCGGGCATACGCCTAGAGGCTATCTTCGGAACCTCTGTGGGGGCAATCAATGCCTGTCTGATTGGTCAGGGTGACTACTTCAAGGCCGAACAACTCTGGTCATCGCTCTCTCTCTCCCAGGTACTCGAGCTTCCCCCTGAGCTTCTCTCAGAGGGGAGATTTACCCTCACCCAAAAAAATCTCCCCGTTCTGCGGGAGTTTCTTCGTAAGACTATTCAAGAAGGGGGAATCAACACCCAGCCTCTCCGGAAACTGATAGACACCTACCTCGATGAACCACGACTTCGGAGAAGTGGTCTGGATATTGGACTGATCAGCGTACGGGTAAATGATTTTTCTCCCATGAAAGCTTTTCTCTCTGAGGTTGAACCAGGAACATGGACAGACTATCTTTTGGCCAGCGCTGCTTTTCCTGGTTTTAAGAATCCCCGTATAGGCAAGAATCTCTTTGTCGATGGAGGGCTCTACAACAACCTCCCCCATGAGCTGGCACGTCAGAGAGGATATCGCAGGATTATTGTGGTAGACAACTCAGGTATAGGAAACAATCGCCCTCCCAATATTGTTGGAACAGAAACCATCTACATCAAAAATAGCATGACTTTTGGTGGAGAGTTTGATTTTATCCCCGAGATTCTTCAGAAATGGATGAAGCTGGGCTATTATGATGCCTTGCAAACCCTTGGCATTGTCTCTGGACAGCGGTTTTTCTATCGAAAAAACCCCAAGTCCCTGGCAAAGTGGGAAAAGCTTTTGGTTTCAGACAAGGTAGTGAAAGAGATTTCTCACGTTTTCAAAAAAGAGGGACTCCCTTTCTCCCCTCAAAACTGGCAAAAGGATCTTCGAACCCAGCTTCCCGATGAGTATGCCTTTTTACCCTCTCTTATCGAGGGACTTTTTGAGTATGCGGCGTATGTTTTACAAGCCCCGAGGCTTTTTCTCTACGAATGGAATGACTGGGAAACCGTAGTCAAAAAGCATGTCTACGCCTGGTCAGGCAAAACCACCCCTTCTTCGTTTTTTACCGACCTTTTGAAAGGAAAACACACCCTCCTTCCCCTTCATGTGCTCAAGATTCTCTTTCTTGCGGGGGATGGGCTTCTCTGAGGAGTTCCTCCCACAACTGCTTAACGGTTTTGCCCAGGCGAGGATGGTACCAATCGGGATCAATATCCATCAGAGGGCGAAGAACAAAATCCCTGTGGTGAAGATCCGGATGAGGGATAGTCAGGTGGGGTAGTTCGATAATCTCCTGATCATAAAAAAGCAGATCAATATCAATGGTTCTTGGTCCCCATCGCTGGGTACGCACCCTTCCGAGTCGAGATTCGATGGCAAGAAGTTTCTCAAGAAGTGTTTGAGGATCGATGGTGGTTTCTATCCTCGCCACCATGTTGAGAAAATCAGCTTGATCCGTAAATCCGTAGGGTTTGGTTCGGTACACATGAGAAACCACCATATCATCCCCAAGAGACGCTATCGCTTTCAACGCTTCCCGAAGGTAATATTTTCTCTCACCCTGATTTGACCCCAAACCAAGAAAAACCTTTGCCACTAGTGCCCTGCCTTTTCTCCCAGATCGACATCAAGAAGAGGAATAGAAAACCTCTCCACAAGGTACGCTCCCAAGGGCGCTGTAATCACGATAGCAGCCACCGCAAGAGCAAGGATTGTTTCCCCTCCAGCAATACCATACGCGAGCGGCACACTTCCCAGGGCAGCCTGAACCGTCGCTTTCGGAAGATAAGCGATAATACAAAAGAGTTTTTCTTTGACGGTTGCATGGGTTCTCGAGGTGGCTACAAGCACCCCCAGCGAACGAAACACGAGCCCTCCAAAGATAATCCCCACACCCACGAGCCCAAGAGAAAACACATGGGTAATATCGACAGCCATACCCACCAGCACAAAAAGCACAATCTCAGCTGCCACCCATAGGACGTTCATTTTCCTGGCGATCTCATGAGCCACCCTTGGGGATCGCTCGAGAAGGATAAACCCCATCATAACAATAGCCACAAGGGCAGAAACATGGAGGATATCTCCTACCTGAATAGCCATAAGCGCAAACATGACCATAACAATCGCCTTTTCAGTTGCCCGTATTCTGGTATAGTTTTTTTCAAAAAAGAGAGAAAGCCCCCATCCCAGAAGCCCCCCTAAAACTACCCCCATCCCAATACTCCAGGGGAAAACCCAAACCACACGTGTGATGTCCCTGTTACCATCCGAAACAAACTGGAGCACGAGGGAAAACATGGTAACAGCTACCACATTATCGAGAGAGGATGCCGCCAGCACAAGCGTTGGGATGTCCTTTTTTTTGCCTATGCCAGCCTGTTTGAGGTCGAGCATAGCAGGCACCACAACAGCAAGAGAGACCGCTGAGAGGATGGCGGCTGTCAACAGGGAAATCCCCCACGAAAAACCCATCCCAAAGTGAAGAAGAAGGGTAAGTCCCCCCATCTCAAAAAGAGCCGGCATCCACGAAAGAAAAAACGCTGTCCAGCCATGGCGGTTCAAAGCCTCACGAGATATCCCCAGTCCCCCTCGTAAAAGAATAACCACCAGCGCAAGCGACTTGAGAAATGGTTCTATCTGCTTGAGGATGGTAAGCCCATCACCACCCAATGTTCCCCAAAACCATCCCTGCCGGATAATTGCCCCCAGGAGAATCCCCCACGTCAACATCCCTACAGCAGCAGGAAGCCTGGCATAGCGAAAAAGCCTCCCAAAACCCCAACCTCCTATCATCATACTCACAACCAGAATATTGAGCATCGGACTCCTCCGTGGCAACTATTTTTAAAAAAGCCCCTGCCTCTCAAGACAGGGGCTTAGGATTGTCACTAATGATTATATCTCCTTCAGAATGAGAAAATCAAGCCCCGAGATCTTTGCACCCTTTTTGATGGTCATGGTTCTGCCGGTAACAAGATTCTTCACCTGTTTGTGCTCAAGCTGAGGCACATCGATATCTTCCTTATCCCCTGAGAAGTTTACCAGAACCCAGGAGACAGCCTCCCCCTCCATACGCTTGTAGACAAGCAGATTCTGATTGTTATTGGGAACAATCTCCAGCCTGTCAGAACGGAATTCCGGGTAGTCCTTTCGGATCTGGATGAGGGTTCGATAAAGGGAGAGAAGCGAATTTCTGTCCTTGATCTGGGTTTCTACGTTCACCTTTTTGTTAGCCACATACATCTGGAACCAGGGTTTGCCTGTCGTAAAGCCGTAGTTACGCTTTTTGTCAGCTGTCCAGGGCAGGGGTGTACGTTTGTATTTGTCATCCCCGTTGTCTACCTGGGAGATACCTATCTCTTCGCCGTAATAGAGGAACGGCGTACCCGTTGCTGTCAAAAGACAGACGGCGGCCAGACGGGCAAGCTTTTCGCTTCCGCCGAGCTGATTCATGGCACGGAAGACATCATGGTTTGCCAGGAAGGGGGCATAAAAGTCTGCGGGGGCAGCATAGCGCTTCTGGGTGAGGTAGGCTCGGACGATATTGTTCTTGTCCGAGGAGAGAAAAGCCCCTGCACGATCAAAATCAAAACACAGATCCATGATGCCATTGGTTGAGTAGCATCGAGAGACGGTGCGGTTGTCTGTCCAGACTTCCCCGACGAGAACGGCATTGGAGTTGATGTTTTTGACAAACCTGTTGTACTCTTCAAACCAGGCGATGGTTTCGGGAGTATCTGCCTGCCCGCCTCCAGGACCTGTTTCGATGAGGTAGCGGATCGCATCAAGCCTGAATCCATCGACCCCTTTTTCGAGCCAGAATTTTGTAAACTTGTAGACCTCTTCCTTCACCTTCTGGCTTCTGTGATTGAGATCCGGCATCCCACTCCAGAAAGCCGCATAGTAGTACTCTCCACGAGTGCTGTTTCGTACCCAGACATCCCATTTGCTTCCACCACCCCAGGGACGACCCCATCCTGACTCTGTCACATCCTTGCGCCAGATGTAGAATTCATCGTAGGTGGGATCCTTTTTGGACGACTGGATAAACCAGGGATGAGAGGAGGATGTGTGGTTGAGGACCATATCAATGATCACTCTCACACCACGTTTATGGGCTTCTTTGAGGAGTTTTTCAAAATCCTCCATGGTACCGTACTGCGGGTTGACCGAAGTATAATCGATAACATCATAGCCATGATATGAGGGAGAGGGATTGATTGGCATAAGCCAGATGGCATTGACACCAAGATTGGTGAGGTAGTCCAGCTTCTGAATAATCCCCTGGAAATCACCGATACCGTCTCCATTGGAATCATAGAAACTTCTCACGAAGATCTCATAAAAAACCGCGTCCTTCCACCAGGGACGAGCAAAGGTAAGCGAGGCCAAAAGCGAAAATGCCACCAAAAACCAGAGAAACATTTTCTGTTTCATAGAAACTCCTTTATACCGAAACGATTCGGGTAGTGGATATATTATAAAGAAAAGACTATTTTCTCTCCAATTTTTTAGAAAAAGAGAAATTGAGACCTTTGCACAAATCAAAGACAAGGAAAATCTCTTCCAAAAACCCAGGCAAGAGAGGGCTAGTACTTTTTTGCAGTTTTTTGGAGTGAAAAAGAGACTGTAAAAGAGTAATAGCCAGGTGTAGGAGAAGTGTTATCCTGGGCATCCTGTGAAGAAAAGAAATTTTCGTCTGGGGCTATAACCATGTTTCAGTTTTTTGTTTCCCTTTTACTGATGGTTTATTGACTGAAAGAAGGAAATAGCTTTCTTGCCAAGATCTCGAATTTTTCAAAAGCACGTATCATTTTAAAAATCAATATCAAAGGTATACCCCTTTGCTAAAAAATATGAGATGATGTATTCCAAAGCAGTAGGTGCCCAAGAGCGATTGGCGGGATAATTTTTATCGTAGTATGCCTCTTCGGGTACGGGGTAGATTCTCTGACAACCATCATGGAGAACAAGAATACCAGCCTGATTTTTTTCTAGTGCTTTGATAGAGTAATCCACTATTCTCTGATAGTTTTCGGGAGTATGTTCCGCATCGAGATAAAAAAGCGAGAGTGCCGTAACCTCAACGACCTGCAGTCTTCTCTTCTGGATAATCCTCGAGAGGGCTAGCGTGATCAACCCCACAGGAGGGTGAATATAATACCTCAACTTGTACCCTTCTTCACCAATGGCTTTCCAATAAGAATATCGTCACCATCGATCTCTTCGAGGAGTTTTTGCTCAGAGAGAAAAAGGGGAAAGGCATGGCTATAAAAATGGTTAACAAGGATATGTCCTTCTGCTTTTATTCTCCGTATAATGGCAGGATTTTTTTCCACATTGTTTCCCACAACGCAGAAGTAAGCCTTGATATGATATTTTGCAAGGACATCCAGTACCCATTCAGTGACATTGTCGTGTTCGTTTGCCCATCGTCAAAGGTAAGCACGATATTTTTGGGTTTTGGGTTCAGCACAGATGCAGGTTTCACGATAGTGGTACAACCCGAACACACCAAAAAAGCCACTATCATTCCATGCACTGGTTTTTGGAGCATAGGCACTCACATTTTAGAAAAATTTTTCCAAAAAAATTTTTTGCCTAACTTTTTTCACTCTGGAGATCCTTAAGAAAATCCTGCCACCGCTTTTCAAGCTCTCCTGTCCATGTAGCATCGGTGAGACGAGCATTCATCACAGCCTCACCGTCTGTGCGAAGATCTTCGGAAAGCGAAAGGGAGATCGGGAATACCTGGCAATGCTTCAAGCGACCATGTAAGAGTCTCTCTACCTGAGCAAATACCCTACCATAGCCAAACTGTCCATCCTTCTCCCTGTCCCCACTTCCGCAGCAGGTGAGAAAATACCATCGTTGCGCAGATTTTTGATGTTTCTTGATAAAGGTGGAAAGAGGGGAGATAAGCCTTCCCATCCAGATGGGACCACAGAGAAATACACGCTCATACCCCCCAACCCACTCAGGAGAAATGGTAAGCTTGACACCCATCCCAAACAAGCTCGTCAGGATAAGGGTGAAAAATTTTCCTCTGGGTTTTAATTCATAAAGGTCAGCTTTCATCACCTCAGCTACCTTTTGAGCAAGATACCGGTTATTGCCCTGAAAAGAGTAATAAACCACCGCATCCTTTCCCATGATCTCCTCCTTCGGTGCGAGACATCCCTCTTTTGACCCAGATAGCCTCTGCCAGAGCTGTATTTTCTTTCTATAAAGGATAAAGGGCGTTTGAAAGAAAAGCAAATAAAACCCCTCCCAAACAAAAAAGGCGGATCGTTATGACCCGCCTTTTCGTTTTTCGTAAAGCTTACTTGTCCTTGGAGATCATGTAGCGGAGGAGATCCACCACGCGGTTGGAGTAACCCCACTCATTGTCATACCAGGAAACAATCTTGAAGAAGCGCTTCTCACCCTTGAGGTTGTTCTGGAGGGTAGCCAGTGAATCGTAGATAGAGGAGCGAGGATCGTGGATAAAGTCGGTAGAAACAAGCTCCTCATCGGTGTAACCGAGGATACCCTTGAGATAGCTCTCAGAAGCCTTCTTGAGGAGGCTGTCGATCTCCTCGATAGAGGTATCACGTGCAGCACGGAATGTAAGGTCAACCACAGAAACATCAGCGGTAGGAACACGGAAGGACATACCAGTGAGTTTACCTTTCACAGCAGGGAGCACTTCACCCACAGCCTTGGCAGCACCAGTCGTAGAAGGAATGATATTGATAGCAGCAGCACGACCACCGCGCCAATCTTTCTTGGAAGGACCATCCACTGTCTTCTGCGTAGCAGTATAGGAGTGAATAGTTGTCATGAGACCTGTTTCAATCCCGATACCCTCTTTGAGGAGCACATGAACGAGGGGAGCGAGACAGTTTGTCGTACAGGAAGCATTGGAAACGATGTTGTGAGCTTTGGGGTCATATTCGTGTTCGTTCACACCCATCACAATAGTCTTTACTTCGCCTTTGGCAGGAGCACTGATGATGACCTTCTTGGCACCAGCCTCGAGGTGTCCCTTCGCCTTTTCAGAATCCGTAAAAAGCCCTGTGGACTCAATCACATACTCAACACCCAGATCCTTCCAGGGGAGTTCTGCAGGGGTCTTGGTAGCCGGCACACACTTGATCTTGTGACCATTGACAACCAGGATATCAGCCTCTTCACGAGAGGGGTCAGACTTGGCTGTCTCTACTTTGTGTTTGAATTTCCCGTGGATGGAGTCATACTTGATCTGGTAAGCAAAATAATCTGCATCTGTGGCCACATCCACAACAGCCACCACATCGATCTCTTTACCCAGAAGCCCCTGATCGCAGAGAGCCTGAAACACCATTCTTCCGATACGGCCGAAACCGTTGATACCAACCTTTACAGCCATAATTCTATCCTCCTTTGAATTTTATCTCTTCTCTCATGTATCTTTAGAAAGTATCTGAGTAAATATTATACATAAAAAGCCAAAAAACCGCAAATAAATGTACTTTTAGACACCCTTTATTGGCATAACAAGATAAATAAAGTTCTCATCGGTCTTGATACCAAACTTTATGGGGCTTTCGGTACTTTTGATATTGAGGAGGACACTGGAGCTTTTCACCACTCGCAAAAAGTCCATAACATGTCGGTAGTTCAGAGAAATCCGCAAGGGCTCCCCATCATACTGAACCTCAAGAGAGGCCCGTGCTTCACCATAGATGGCATTAACCGAGGAGAGAATCAACTGATTGGGTACAAGCTCAAAAACAACCTTAGGAACATCCCCATCACTGAGAACCCCCACACTCTCAAGCTGCTTCCGAAAATTCTCCACCCCTATTTCAGCCGTATACGAAATCACAGAGGGGATCACATCCCGATAGTTTGGAAATTTCCCATCCAGAAGCCCGGAGAAAAAGTAGACATTTCCCACCTTGAAGAAGACATTCTGTCCCCTGATGGCTATACGAGCCTCCCCTGTGGAGAGAGATTTCTTGACAATCTTCATCAGGGATCCAGGGATAATCACCTTATCCGGAACCTCTCCCACTTTCTTTTCATACTCTCGAGAGAGGAGCGCCAGACGCTTGCCATCACTGGTGACAAAAGTTAACCATCCCTCCACGCTCTCTTCCATATAAAAACCTGTGAGGTATATTTTTGCCGTGTCTCCAGACACCGCATATTCCGTCATCTCGATCAGTTCACCAAGAGACTCGTGACTGATAGTGATATAGTTTTCCCAGGTGTACTCCTGAAAAGTCGGAAAATTGTCTGCGTGTCCGCCATGGAGCTTATAAAAATTGGAAGTGTTTTCAGGAGATGTGATGGTCAGCTCATAGGAGCCACTCTCACCGCTGGCAATACAGATATGGGGGGTAGAGATCTTTGATATAACATCAAAAAACTTTCGGGCATGCAAGAGAACCGTACCCTCTTCCTCTACCTCTCCTGTCATTTCGAGCTTGATACCGTGCTCCCCATTGTATCCCTGCATGATAATAAGCCCATCTTTACTCACAGAGAGATAGAGATTCGCTAAAATCGTGAGAGGATTCTTGGGATTAATAACCTCATTGGCCAGTGACAGAAGATGGAAGAACTCGTCTCGGTTTACGGTAAACTTCATAGCACCTCTCCCCCTTTTCGGGTAATTAGGGGTATTATAAAGAAAAGGTAAAAAAAAATCAAATTCTGTCTCGATAATCCAGTGCAAAACTGACTCAAAGAAAGTTGAAAGTTTTGTCTTTTTGCTCTATACTATGTCAAAAATTCCTAAAGGAGCGGCTGAATGGCTGATCCTGTCATTCTCGTCATAGACGACGAGAAAAACATTCGCGAAGCCCTGCGACAGGCTCTCAAAATGGAGGGGTATACCGTTATCACTGCCGAGAACGGCGAAGAGGGACTTGAAAAACTCAAGTCCCTGAGTCCTGATGCGGTAATTCTTGATCTCAAGATGCCCAAACTCTCCGGGATGGATTTCCTCCGCCAGATGCCATCGAGGACAACACCAGTGATTGTTCTCACGGGTCATGGTGGCCTGGACGAGGCTATCGAAACCATGCGGCTTGGTGCGTATGATTTCATGGTCAAGCCTCCCGACCTTGATAAGCTGGTGCTTATCCTTGGGAGAGCCCTCGAGGAAAAGCACCGTCAACAACGACAGGAAACCCTCGAAACCCTTGTCAATGAGCGCTACCAGTTTGAGAATATCATTGGAGTGGCACCGACATTTCAGGCTGTTCTGAATCAGGTGCGACAGGTTGCCTCAACCGATGCCACCGTCCTCCTCACGGGAGAATCCGGCACAGGAAAGGAGATCATAGCCAACGCTATTCATATCAACAGTCCTCGAAAACAGGGTCCACTGGTCAAGGTACACTGCGCAGCTCTCCCTGAAACTCTCCTTGAGAGTGAGCTTTTTGGCTATGAGAAGGGCGCATTTACCGGAGCCACCGCTCGAAGAAAAGGGCGATTCGAGCTCGCTGATGGGGGGACGCTTTTCCTTGACGAGATAGGAGAGGTCTCCCCCCTCGTTCAGGTGAAGCTGTTGCGCGTTCTTCAGGAACAGAGTTTTGAGCGTATCGGAGGTGAGGAAACCATCCATGTCAATGTGCGCATTATCGCCGCAACAAACAAAAACCTTAAAGCCATGGTCGAAAAGGGGCAATTCCGCGAGGACCTCTACTACCGTTTGAACGTCGTTCATATCGAATTGCCTCCATTGAGGGAGAGGCGAGAAGATATCCCCCTCCTTGTTGACTATTTTCTCAGGTTGTACGCTGAGAGGCATCGACGTTCCATAGAAGGGATCCACCCCAAGGCTCTGCGGCTTCTGGAGAGCTATCCCTGGCCGGGCAACATTCGTGAACTCCAGCACACGATCGAAAAACTGGTTATTTTTGCCAAGAAACCAGTGATAGATGAGACGGATCTCCCGGAGTCCATTGTACAACAGCGGACCCATCAGGAGATTGTTCTTCCTATCGGGATTTCCCTGGAAGAAGCGGAAAAGCGCCTCATATTTGCCACCCTGGATGCCACCGGCGGCAACAAATCCAAAGCAGCCCGTATTCTGGGGATTGGTCGCAAAACACTTCTCCGCAAACTTGAAAGCTATGGTGTAGCCATAGATGAAAACGACATCGAAGGTAGCGAAAAGGAGTAGGTATGAGTATCGACATCGCAAGTCTCCATTTTGATGAAAAGGGGCTTATTCCGGCCATTGTCCAGGATATTGTTTCAGGCAAGGTTCTCACGCTGGCGTATATGAACGAAGAGTCCCTACGAAAATCCCTCGAAACAGGGGAAACCTGGTTCTACAGTCGTTCCAGACAGTGTCTCTGGCACAAGGGGGAAACCTCTGGCCATACCCAGAAGATTGTGGATATTCTTGTGGATTGTGATGGTGATGCGCTTCTCATCAAGGTAGAACAAAAGGGCGTGGCCTGTCATACGGGAAAATATTCGTGTTTCTTCACCAGCATGAAGGAGGGTAAAATCTCCGAGGAGAACAAGGCAGCTATTCTCTCCGAGATCTATCAGGTAATCATGGATCGCAAGAAAACCATGCCAGAGAACTCGTATGTGGCTAAAAAAATGCGAGAAGGTCTCGACCGGATCCTAAAAAAGATCGGAGAAGAGGCAGGGGAAACGATTATCGCTGCCAAAAACGGCAATCCTGAGGAAATCGCCTGGGAAATGGCTGATCTGATCTTTCACCTGTGGTTGACCCTTGGGTATCTGGATCTCTCACCTGATATCATCTATGATAAACTTATGGAGAGACGCAAGTAGGCATGCGGCGTTTTTTTGTCCCTGTGTCTGATGTTTACGAAGACCACGCGTCCATCAAGGGAAGTGATGCCCACCATCTCGTGCATGTCCTGCGAAAAACCATCGGAGATACCTTTGAGGCGACGGATGGTCAGAATCGAAGGCTTGTTCTCCAGATTGAAGAGATACGACAGGAAGAGGTAATCTGTCGCATCATTCGGGAGGAGATGGTTTCTGAAAGGAGTGTCACCCTTCGTCTTTTTCAGGCGTTACCCAAAAACCCGGCATGGGAAGATATTCTCACTCGAGCCTGTGAGCTGGGGGTGGCCGAGATTTTTCCCATCCTGAGTGAGAGAACCATCTACCCAAAAGATATGTATCACACCCTCAAACCCCGATGGTTGAAACTTATCGAGGAAACCACGAAAAAAACCGGGAGACTTTCCCTCATGCATATCGAGCCTGTCATAGCCTGGAAGGACATCCCCAGCTTTCTGGATGAGAAGAGCCTCAAGATTATGCCCTGGGAAAACGAAGAAAGAGTCATGCTTTCTCATGTGCTGGAGAAAACTGAGAAAACCAGAGTGGTTGACCTCCTGATAGGTCCTGAGGGGGGATTTTCCCTCAAAGAGGCAGAAGAGGCAAAAAACTGGGGATTTCAGACAGTATCCCTGGGAAACCGCATCCTCACCACCAGTACCGCCGTTATCTCGACAGTAGCCAACATCTACTATGCCCTCGAACGTCGGGAAAACTCACATCCGCAGTAGCTCTGACGGTAGATTCTGTACTGTTGACAGAGCTGTTTCGAGCGTTTCATGCCCTCGTTTTTCTTGAAATCAGAGACGAGATAGTGGATTCTTGTGCGTTGTTCAAGGATAATTCCTATGCGATTGATGACAGGGGTGTTTTTCAGTGGACTGAGGGTGAGTGTGGTAGCGACAGCATCAAACCCCAGTTCTTGTGCCCTGGCAAAGGCTCGATACAACCGATAACCATAACAAAAGGTACAGCGTTTTCCCCTTTCGGGTTCATCTTTGAGTAGTGAGGCATACTGAAGCCAGTGTTCTCGATCCTTTTCGCTATGGTCCTCGAGGAGATGAACCCCTGGATAGCCCTCGTTCAACACAGAGATGATAGCGTTTTTTCTGCGCTGGTATTCTTGCTCATCGGTGATATTGGGATTGTACGGCCAGACGGTAACCTCGTAATCAGGGTGCTCTCTCAGAACCCGCTCCCATGAGACGTTTCCAAGGAGTACCTCGAGAGAGGGAAGCATACAGGGAGCACAACAGGTATGCAGGAGAAGTTTTTTCATTCTCCCTCCATGATGCCAAGCTCCTTCATCTTTCTATAGAGATAGGTACGCTCAATATCCAGTGATTCAGCCGTTTTGGCAATATTCATCTGAAACTGGGAAAGTCTATCGAGGATCAACTGGCGCTCAAACTCTCGTTTAGCATCCTTGAGAGAAAGAGACTTCATATCATCCTGGAGAAGATTTTGCGTTGCGGGAAAGATCTGTTGCTGAACCTGAGCGAGGGTAATGGTTTCTTCGGAGCAGAGGATAACGAGGCGCTGGACAAAGTTCTTGAGTTCTCTAACATTCCCCTTCCACGGTTGACTGGCAAGAAAGCTCATCGCATCTTTGCTTATGGTAAGCTGCCTTTTGGTACGTTCTCGCTCTTCCTCGAGAAAAAATTCCACCAGTTCGGGAATATCCTCCCGACGCTCTCGAAGCGGGGGAAGATGGATAGGGAGAACATTGAGGCGATAATAGAGATCCTCGCGAAATTCACCCTTTTGGATCTTCTCCTGCAGGTTCTGGTTGGTAGCTGCAATAATACGAACATCAACCTTAACGAGTTCGTTTCCCCCAACGCGTTCAAACTCGTTTTCCTGAAGGACACGCAATACCTTGGCCTGGGCAGAGAGACTGAGATCACCAACCTCATCAAGAAAAAGTGTTCCTCGATGGGCCTGCTCAAACTTCCCTTTTTTTTGTTTGTTTGCCCCGGTAAAGGCCCCCTTTTCATAACCAAAAAGCTCACTTTCGATCAAAGTTTCTGGTATAGCTGCACAATTTACACCAACAAAAGGAAGATATCGTCTACGAGAATGAAAGTGGATCAACCTCGCGATAACCTCCTTCCCGGTGCCATTCTCACCCGTGATAAGCACACTGGCATCACTCTGAGCAATTTGCGGTAGAGAAGAGAGAATCTGAGAGATCGCGGGCGACTTCCCAACAAAGACGGGAGCCACATTTGCCGCTGATTTGAGACTCATGTTTTCCAGGAGCAGATTTTTGTAGTTGATGGCATTGCGCACCGTTGCCAGAATACGCTCTATCGATGGCGGTTTCTCCATGAAATCGTAGGCACCCTTTCGCATAGCCTCAACCGCCATTTTGATATTTCCATGTCCCGAGATAATAATCACAGGAATAATAGGAAACTCCTGATGGATATACTCCAGTACCTCCAGCCCACCTTTTCCGGGGAGCATAACATCCAGGATAACCGTATCAAAGTCATCTTTTCCCACCACCTTGCAGGCCTCTTCACCATCCCCGACAGCAACCACATCATGACCGGTGTCTTTGAGGATATCACCGATGGTTTCCCGGATATTGGGCTCATCGTCCACTATCAAGATCTTACGCTTCATAGTGCTCCTCCTGGATATTTTCTGCAGGCAATTCTACAAAGAAGTGTGTCCCTTCATCTGATGTTTCAAACCAGAGATACCCATGATGCTCTGCAATAATACGTTCTGCTATAGCCAGTCCCAGTCCTGTGCCCTGATTTTTGGTGGTAAAGTATGGTTCAAAGATCTTTTCCTGGATCTCCCTGGGAATTCCAGGGCCATTGTCAGCAATCGTGATAAGAACACTGGTTGGTTTTCTTTCAAGAGAGAGGACAACGGAAGGATTTTCTCCATAGACTGCATCACAGGCATTTTTCACAAGATTGATCAGAACCTGTTTTATCTGATCCTGATCGTACGGAATCTCCCAGGACAATGAACTTTCTTTTACGTCCATGGTCATTTTCACATGAGGATGCGCGTTTTTCAGAAGCAAGAACACCTCTTCCACCGAAGCCTTGATATCATGAGGGGCTATATTGGGATCAGGAAGACGCGCAAACTGAGAGAATTGGTTGACCAGGTTTTCCAGGCGCTTGGTCTCGTTTATAATAATTTGAGAGGTTTTTTCCAGAACCTCCTCAAACCCATCCGGGTTCATAGTATAGGCATAAAGCAATCGCTCTGCAGAGAGGCGAATGGGCGTGAGGGGATTTTTCACCTCATGGGCAAGTCGTTTAGCCATTTCTTTCCATGCCTCGAGCCGCTCCATCCTTTTGATCTGTTTGCTACTGACACTGAGTTTTTCCGCCATGAGGTTAAAGTTTTCTGCCAGATCCTCAAGTTCGTCTCCGGATTTTATGTTTACTCGATAATCAAGATTCCCAAGGGCAAGGATTTTTGTCCCCTTCACCAGGGTTTCAATATGAGATGTGAGATTTCTTCCTACACGAACACTTACCGCAAAAGCCAGCAGAAAAACAGGGACAGAGATCACAACAATCACAAGAAAAGTAATAACACGAATATATTTTTTCAGAAAAAGCATCTGACGGTACTCGTCTCGACTCGCATAGATAATGCGATAGGCCGCCTGAATATGATCGGGTAACCAGCTCGAAAAAAACCTCTGGCCTTTTCTGGCGATAAATGCGGCCTTTTCCTCTCCAAGAAAGACGCTTTTTTTGTTCGTATCCGAAAAGAGATCAAAAAGGCTCATATCATTGTCAATAATGAGCTTGACCAGATCCTTGTCTCCCGTTCTGAGAAATACAAGATTAGAAACACGCCACTCAAAAACCACAGGAAACTCATCCTCCTGATAGCGGAGAAGACTGAGATTCCATCGCTCAAACTCACTCTTGTTGTAGGCAATAAGCTCCTGATATCCACCCAAAATTTTTTCTGCTGTGGTATACTCCTTATCAATAAACGTAACCTCTGTGAGAAGGATGAGATAGAACATCACCCCACCAACAACC
>FWWL01002677.1_pt1 | contig 35465 bp, 52 predicted proteins | sample 2228331 | NCBI WGS metagenome assembly FWWL01 (sample SAMEA103939775, study PRJEB20133) | metagenome
CGCTTTGCCCCGCACTCACGCTGTCCTTTACGAAACCCTCGCATTTTTTCGAAAAACCCCCGCTTGCATCTGCTTTTCGAACTTTAAGCGTCCCGCTGTCGTTCCATAAGTTCACAAGATTCCCAGCAGAAAGGCTTTCTGATGCTGTTACCGAAAGGGCTTCCTCACCAATTCCAGCAGGCAGGAGGCTTTCGTCAATTACGCCTTCGCTGTTCGTTGCGATAATCTTTCCTGCGTCGGATGAGCCTGAACTTGTTGTAATTGCTTCTTTCTCAGCAAGTCCATTTGTTCCTAGATAGATATACTTATCTGCCATTATTACCTCCTAATGATAAGTTTCACATCCACGAGCATTTTATCTGATGCAAGTGCTCGACCAATCTCTATTACAACTCCTGATTCAGGTTGGTAGTTAATCAAATCCCCTCCTTCGCCTACAAAGTATCGCCCCTCAATTAGGTTTCCAAAGCCATTGACAACACCACGAAAAACCACTGGAACAACGCCCCCTTGTTCGCCAGCCATTTTCGTCACGCCAATTGGGAGAACCTGAATTTCCTCGTTTCTGTAATCAGCCTTCCATATTTTCCCATTTCTCACAACCACCGCTTTGTTCCCACCAATTATTTCACCACATTCAAAAGGAATTTCGACTTCCTTTCTCTCGATTACTGCGAATCCTTCTGCATTTACTTCTATATCGGTCTTCGCAATCTCAATTTCTATCGTTTCGTTCTTAATTTCAATGTCATACATCGGTCACTTCCCACAATAATACAAACTTACCTTTCAATACCGTTGCCCCGCCGACTTGGATGTCGTAAAAATACTCACCTATCGCTAATCCAGATGTGTCTTCTTTTGTGATAAGTATTTCGGTTACGCCTCCTTCGGGGTCTTTATGTTCTGTGATAACCTTTCGAATCACCGCCTGATTGTAAGTATCTTCTAACTTTTTTTTAACAGTAAAATAAACCGTAACTCCTGACAAATTGTACGGCACCCCGTCCTTCTTGATTGAAATCTCGATTGCTTGTTCGTCGCCCTTAGTATATGATATATCTTTTTTTTTGGCTTGAAACATTTCCTCTTATCCTATAACTACTACCCTGTATTCATTCGACGTTGGTGGTTCAACGAACCTTACTTTTATACTATTTGCGTCGTTTACCTCAACATCAGTATAAATAACATCATATGGAGCTGTATGGCGATAAATTGTAACTTGAACATCCCAAGTACCTAAACCGTGAGTCACCGTAAAAACTGTGGAAGAACCATTCCCTATGTTAGTAGCATATTTACCAGGTACACCCAAGTTGATTCGTGCCTGTGCTGGGTTGTTTGCCCCCGTGCCACCATTCTCGACTGGCAATATTCCTGTTATCTTTGATGTCAAATCAATTGAACCATTGGCTATTTTGGCACCGGTTATACCACCATCTTTAACTCCCAATTGGTTTGATGAAATTTCTATTGTTGTATTATCAACGTTTACGCTCATTCCAGTCGAGGATTTCGATAGCCCCCCTGAGGAATGTAGCTTAGCCTGCAAAATATCAGAAACAATCTCTATTGATTGATCATCAACATTCACATCCAGCGTGTTCCCATTCTTCGAAAGACCTTCGCCCGCTACAATTTGACCTGCGGCACTAAACTGTACCCACGTCACAGCTGTTGTTCCTAAGGTACCCCCTGGGTCAACTGTACATAACCAACCACTATCACCATTAACTGTACCACTTTCAACCCAAACATAAGCAGACACAAGTTCCGACCACGAATCAGCATCCGAAGCTCTTGACCAAGCTCCCGAAGATACTATGTATATTCCATTTTGCGATTGATTCGTTTGGTCTTTTACTAAAATTCTATCATTAACTGCAAGAGATACCCCATCAATTGTTTGAGTTCCTGATAAATTAATACTACCAGTGGTTGCAGCACGAACACTCTGCTTTGCTTTTAAACCTTGAACAGCATTATCGACATAATTTTTGGTTGCCGCATCCGTTCCATTTACAGGTTCGGCAAGATCGATAATTCTCTGTAAATTTAATGATACCGAAGAATTCGGCGCGGGGATTTGATTCAAACGAGTATTGCCTGGCATTGCCTTTGTTCCGTCACTAATCCCCAGCTCGACATAAACACCACTTGCATCTGCTCCTAAAGTACCTTGCTCCCCCGTCGTTAAGCCTGTCGTTTTTCTTCTTAAATCTGCTGTGATTTGATTATTTATATCATCGTAAGTAAAGTCTATGCTATTCGTATCAAACAGAGAACTCCCAATAATATCCTGAACAATTTCCGTATCGTGTACATCTACCCATTCAGTTCCATTGTAATACCTTAAACTATTGGTTATAGTATTGAAATAAATTTGACCTGCCACTGGGTTAGATGGGTCAGTTGCCAGATTTTGTATTCTCGCGTTCTGAAGCTCATTCTTATTTAAATTAAGACTTGATAAATAATTGATTGCCATAATTACCACCTAATTTAAAATTGCCTTGCCTGAAAATGCGCCCGAAAAGATTAAACGAATTGTATTAAGGTCAACATATTCAATTTCACCATAAACAACTGAATTCGCAGAATCAACCACTACAACTGATGGTTTTTTCCCTAAGTTATGTTGTATTGTCCAAACCGACGATGGAACCATCTGTTCGTGAACATAATGAGCATCTGCGAGACCTTCGGCTAATTCTTCCCTTTGAACCCTTCCTACATACTGTGTACCATTAATAGGGTCTATTTTTTGCACCAACTTGCTCATTTTGCCTTTCCTAAAAAAAATCCTATAATAACACCACCCCCTATTTTTGCCACATCAGTCCACCACTCATTTTTAGATGATGGACTTTGCAGCTGAAGCAAAGGTTTTTCGACAACGGTAACCAATCGAACAGTATCGGGCACAAAAGATGCACGTACCCAAAACATATTTTCGGGATATCGATAACAAACATTAACGCCAACTTTGTTAACTACCGTATCAATACAAGATTCCCATCGAGCAGAATCTTGCACAAGCAATGTATCTTGTAGCTTAATAACCTTTGTTTTATAGCGGATTTTGCCTTCCTTCTCAATATAGATAGGTTCTCGAACTAAAACTGTATCATACTGACGCACCTCTACCAATTTGGGCGGTTTTAAACTCAAAATCCCAAGTAACACGAGAAGAATAATGAAGATTATTATGTAAAAAAACCTTTCGATATTCATTGAATTAACGTAAAATGTGTTATACGAAACTGATTCAAAGGTTCGATTTTCCTAACTTTTCGATAAACTCCATTAGGTGCATTTCCCTCAATTGTCTCAAAAGTTCTCTTGTCTTTCTGTTGAACCACTAAACCAATATGCCCAAAAATCGTGTTTCCACGTTTCCATATTACAAGCGAATGTTTTGGGATTTTCTGCCCTTCTAAAGCACGCTTTGCTGGTATACTTTGACTAACAATATATCTTTGTGCCAAAGGACTCCTCACTTTCAACGTATTTTTGCTTTCATCTAATACTATCCAAGTAAAATACGCACACCAATTTTGCCCTTTCCGCCAGCCTCTTTCTTTCAATTTTTCCCAAAAAGTGCTATCATTAAAATAAATATTGTCTCTTTCCCTTATGTGCAAATACTTCTCAGCCACTTCAACTGGCCAGGAAAGGGATAGCCAAAAGCCCAACAACAAGTATCGCAAGAGCAACATTATGGTCCTCAATTATCTCCTGCAAAAAATCAATTTTGGGATAAAAAATCTTGTCAATCAGCAACAACAAACCAAAAGCACATAATTCAAATACAAAAGCTATCCCTAAGCGAGAAAACTCAGGACTCACAATAACCAACACAATGGCAATTGGCAAGCCAATTAAAAACGCAAGCAAAAATTGTTTTTTATTTATCTTGTCTTTCATTACTTACCTCCTCAAAACTTATTCCCGCTAACATTGCCTCAAGGATTATTAGATAGTTTCTTAAATCACCAAATTTTTCTCGCAAATATTCGACTGAAAACCCTTGTCCATTCTGATATCTTCGCAATATTTGCACCACACTTGCCAAGTGCTTAGCCATCAAATACCAACACGAACTTTCTTTGCTTCCGTCATTTGGGATCAAAGATATAAATACGCTGGCAATCTCAAAATTTTCAAAAGGTGAAAATTTCCCAGAATAATCCGAAGCCTTCACCACAAAAACTTCCCGACTACTCTCTAAGCATCCTTCAACAAAGTTTTTAAATAATTCATTTATTCGCTGATTTTGTTGTTCGTTTCCTTGCATTTGTCTCCCCTTTTGTATATCCCATAAATTCATACACTTCTCGAACAAAGCCTTGAATCTTGGATATATCCTCTCCTATCTTCGATATATCCCGACTTAGATTATCTACCATAAGATGTAATTTCTCGATCGAAGATTTCAACTTTTCGATCTCAACTGCTTGTTCTTTTTTGTGGTCTTCAACTGACATTTTTATTTCCTCAATTTCACAATCATACACTTCTCGAATCTGACCAAATCTTGCTTCCAATTGCCTCTCTCGCTCGTATTCCTGCTCTTTTTGAGATACAATTGTTTGTACCAATTCCTTATGTTTTTCCTCTTCCCATTTCCTTTTTTTTCTTTGTTCGCTCCGTAGTAAAAGGATTACCGATAATATCGTTGCAAGATTCATCAAAATTGAAGTAATAACAAGTAATCCTTCCATATACATCCTAAATCTTTTTTACTTGTGCATTCACGCGAATCATTGTATCAAAAAACATTTGTCGCCAATAGACCATATTATTATCAATTTTTATACGGCTCATACTAATTGGTTTCAGCGGACTATAATCATCGATTTGTAAGAAAATCAATGCATCTTCTAGTTTTTGAACTAAATTGTCTAGTTCGGATGAATCAGCCAAGGAGCGTAATCCAACGCTTATCACTATCCTTTGATTTCTATACAAAATCCCTCCCACATGACTATAATCTTCCGCCCTCAATGTTTTATCCACATAAAATGGAATCATATCCAACCAAACCAAAACCACCCCACTCTGCTCCAGCAAATCATATCTTTCGGGTGCCCACAAAGCCTCCGGTGTTGCCTTTACCGGAACATCCACTACCCAGTTACTCAAATACTCTACTATTTTTTTGATGTACTCTATCATTAGAAGTAAATATCTTTATCAAAATATTTGTTCTTTGAAGACACCCTGTAATACAATGGTCTTAAACCATTTCCTCCACTTTTCAGCTTAATGATACCACGTTGGATACGCTCCAAATTGGCTATTGCCTCCCCTCGCCTCGCCTGCAGCGAATCTGAATAATCCAACCCCAAACGTCTTCGATACAATTCTGTCACAACCAAACTAACACAAATATTTCGTAGAATTTCTAAATCATCCATATTAGCAATAGGTAATGTGTAACGTTCCGCCAAAAAACCATCAATGTATCGACTCATCTCATCAATCTTGCTTAAAATAAGCTCATCATTTAAAATTTGCGGAACATCGCTATCATCAGTCAATTCTATTGCTGTTTTTACACCAATATCATCAAGTATATCTTGCAAGGCACAATACATTTTTTCTCACGCAATTTTTGCCCTTACCAATTCACCAGGACTTTCGGTTGAGTCCAAGATGTATCCTATTACAGGTCCACTGTTTGCTCTTATCGCGCGACCTATATCATCGCTTTGAATTGGCGCTCCTTGGGGCATTGCTTCTCCCGCCTCTATAAAAGCTACCCCCTTTGTGATAACTTTTGCATTTTCACCTGCTGGCGTTTCGATATCTAATACCCCAAGCACAGGAGACCCCGATTTTGCATAATTTCCATCAAATCCTACCAACCTAAAAGGATACATCATATCCACCTTCGCTTTAATTTCGGTTGTCCCAACGGGTTTGGTCACTTCTGAATAGTTCTTCTCTTTTTCTCTTGCGGCCATACTTGTACCTCCTTACAATAATTTAACTCTTATTTTTTCACCTGATGTGTTAGCAGCATCCACTGCATAACCAAGCAAAGTTCCTGCGTTGTGAGCAACAGCTCTTCCGCTTGCATCGCTTTCAACACCCGAACCTAACGAAATAGCACCACCAGCTTCGACCAATGCAATTCCATATACAATTACTGGGGCGTATTGTCCCGCATTAGTTTCAGCGTCCAACACTCCGAGTGCTGGACTTCCTTCCCCCGCATAAGTTCCATTAAATCCAACAAATCGATGTAATGTCAACAAATTTGTTGCTGCCTTTATCGCTGTTTTCAACACAGTATGTTGAGTTTTAAGATTGCCTGCCATTATTTACCTCCTTTTTGTTTTTCATTCTGTTCTTTTTTTTTCATTTTTTTTAGTCTTTTCGTTTTTTTCAATTCCTTCGTTTTGTAGAATTGTGACAAAAGGCTTCAGAACCATGATGTCGGCTTCTTTAATCTCAATTGTTTCACCTACTTCTTTCCTCTCACCTTTGTATCGTATTGGAATATCAACTCTGACCTTCATTATTAGCCTCTACTAACACTACAATACATCCTTAATCAAATAAGCCGATTCAATCCCTACTACCTTCACATCAAAATTATCGGTTGTTCTCACTTTTACGATTTTCCCACCATTCTCCTCCCAGGTATCAACGAATGGATAATTCCGTACTCGTAATGTGTAACCAAAACAAGGTTCATAGGGAGAGTCCGCAATTCCCGTTGGCGATGTAATGTAAGCAAGAATAATATTGTCTTTCCAAATATCTTCAAAAACCGTTCCATCGTCAGAGTAAATACTTTCGCCAATGTAAATATTCGGTATACCAAACAAAGCTTCCAATAAATCAACTGTAGCCACCCCCAACTGCGAATATTTGATTCGCTCCAAGATCTTTGGATGATTCTTCAATGCATCATAAACAACAGCTCCCATAACCATCACGTTTGGCCTTTTACCAATTATCGCTCTCAACGCCGCCTTTTTTTCTTCAATTATTGCAATTGGGTCTGTGTCCTCTAAATTAAATTTATCGGTCGTTATAATCTCTTTGTTTGAGCTTGGATACAATGTATCATTCTGTGCAAGGTCAGCGGCAATTTTTTCGTGTTTCAACCGAATTCCCTCGGTTGTCATCTCGGTTGCTCTCGCCTTCAAATCAATTTCCGCTTCTTTTAACTCTCGGTAATCAATCGGATGCACCAAGTCATGCTCCGTCGTTACATAGTCAATTGTCTGAATCCCGAGAGTTTGCATTTCATTCGAGGCCGCACGAATAGCTCTTTCTGTGTTATATACACGAAACATTTCCTTCCCAAAAACAGGTATTTTCCCCGCTTCCTTTTCAACAGTCACAAATGGAAATAATCGATCCGCAATAAACTCGTTATTCGAGTACCCCCGTGCTATTGTCGTTAAAACAGGGTCAATTAGACGAAGTGTTTCCAGCCGTCCCATTTTTACTTACCTCCTTTTGTTATTAATCTCAATGCCTCTTTGAAACCAATTTCTTTCCCATTTTTTCGCATCTCTTCCTGATAGTTGATAACTTTAGTATACAAATCCAAGGCATCAGGAGCCACTGGCAATCCTTCAAACTCGTTAGCAGAAGTATTACCTGTTGCTTTCACTTGCTCTGAATACAGCTGATGCTCGGGATAGCTTTCTAAAAGTTTTTTCACTAAATCAACTCCCAAAATATCTTGCATCTTACCTTGCTCGGCAAACTTCGTTACACCAAAAGAATGTCCTAATTCCAGCAAGGATATCGCAACATCCTCTTGAGCTGGCAACAGTTGTCCTTTTTTAATTAACCGTTCCGTATACGCTTTAAAATCTTTAAGCCGATTTTCGGTCTCTAATCGAACTATACGCTGACGCAACTCCATATTTTCCCGCTTCAACTCGCTATAATTCCCCTCAGCAGATTCTTTATCCTCTTGCTGTTGACTCTGCTGCGAACTTACTTCCATGGGCTTTTGCAAGAATTTGGGCTGAATCTCCTCGATATAAGCTGAAGTCTGCGATGCAACCTCCTCTCCAAAAGTCTCCGAAAGCCAAGCCAAAAGCTCAACTTTAAATTGATTGAATTGTTCTTCGGTCATTTGAACCTCCTCAAAATGTTGTGAAACGTTTTCTTTCTCTTTTATATAATCCAGTAATTGCTGCCTTGTTAATTTTTCCAAGGGCATATCAACAAATTGTGAGTATGCCCATTTAGAAAGAGTTAAATTTATTCTATGCCTCAACGCTGCTCTTAACAACCTTGAAGCAATCATCTTTACATCCTCTTCAGAATAATACTTTCGACTTGCTGGTCGAGACCAACTGGCCAAAGAAGCTATAATATATTCCCGTGAAAGCGGAAACCGATAGTGCACAGGGTCTGCAAACTCTTCATCGCTTAAATGCTTATAGATAACAGGCTTTTCCCTCCTTATCTCGTCGTGTATTTTAATTCTAAACCTCTCCGAGCGACTAAACAATGTCAAATCTTTTTCATTTTCTTTTCTAATATCAGAAAACTCCTGACTTTTGGTCTCTTCTGCAAATTCATATTCATAGGTAACCTTCTTCTCTGATTGAAACACTGGATCTGCCAACCCTTTTACCGCAGGTGGCACAGCTCCGAGAAAACCAATATGTTTAAGCAACAAATTGTCATACAACGCAATTGAACGCTTTTTATAAAGTCCTTTTTTTACCCACTCCACAAATTCCTTCGTAAGATCCTTCAGCGTCGCATACAACACACTACCTCTTCTTTCCAGTTTCTCCACCCAGCCATAAGCAGGTGAATCCGTTACTGGGTGCCCAATAACCACAGGTGCTTCGTGTCTGTTTTCTGAAGATTGGTTGTTGTACATCTCTACAATCTTATCAAGGTCTTCCTCAGTCCATACCTTCGTATTCCCTGACATATCAGTATGTTCGCCTGCTCTAAAAACTTCAACTTCCAACTTCATACCTTTTTCCACTTTTTTCTCCTCAAAACTAAATGCCCGCAAAAACAGCAAGTAACAAAAATAGAACACAACAAAAATGTGCCTTCTGTTGTGCAACAAAATGCAGCCTTGAGGTGTTACAAAAAAACATTACTTTGTTATTATTTTGCGTTGGTAGGATAATAAACGAGATTTTATGACTGAAAACGAAAAACATCCTTGGGACCGACTGCCTCACGAACATATAAATGCGTACGAAGCTTTTTGTTTTTACCGAGATCTTGGTCCCAAACGTTCATACCAAGAAGTTGCTAAAAGATTCAACAAAAGCTACGATTGGGTCAAAAAAAAGGCGGCAAAATTCGACTGGAAAAAACGAACCGAAGCTTACATCGAACATCTCAATAATATCCAAATCGAATTAGAAAAAGAAGAAATAAAAAAAATGGCCGAAAAACATATTCGGCTATCCCAAATGTATCAACAGGCTTTACTCAAACCAGTAATAGCATTTATCAAACGGCTATCCAAAGAAATGGACCCACTCGGGGAAAATGCTGATTTCGGCAATCTAACAATAGATAAACTTTACGACAAAGTTGTTCTCGGGGCGCAAGTGTTACCGAAAATCATCGATATTGAACGGAAATCTCGAGGCGAACCTATCAATATCGAAAAAAGCGACGTTAATTCAACTGAACAAATCAGAGTTATTTTGCCTATTGTTCCAAAATTCAACACTTTAAGTAATTACGAAAACAATGATTCTTGATTTTAGCGATGAGAAAATATTCAACCCGATATATCTTCCGCTCTTTCACGACACGAATAGATACAAAATTCTTTATGGCGGTCGTGATAGTGGTAAATCTGACTTTGTCGCTCAAAACTGGATTATCCAAATGCTTTCCGAAGAATATTTTCGTGGAATTCTTGTGAGACAATTCTACGCCCAAATAAAAGCTACTCAATTCCAAACACTCGTTGATTATATTCGTCTGTGGAACTTATCAGACTTATTTCATATTACTACAACTCCTATTGCTATTTATTGCAAAAAAAACAATAATCAAATTTTAGCAAAAGGTCTTGACCAAGTAGATAATACAAAATCAATCAAAGACCCCACAGCAATTTGGTACGAAGAAGCAGACCAAATCTCGGAATTTGCTTTTATTGAAACTTCGCTATCACTCCGAACTTCCAGAACACATAGACTACAGGAATGGCTTACATTTAATCCACGAAGAGAAGAGTCTTGGCTTAACTCATACTTTTTCCCAAACAAACACACTTACGAAAAAAAAGATGGTAATTTTCATTGGGTCCCATCTATCAAAAAAAAAACAACCATACTACATACTACATACAAAGATAACAAGTTTTGTTCTCCAGAACGAGCTGAACTACTGGAAAATCTAAAATACCAAGACGAAAACTTTTACAAAGTAAATACATTGGGACTATGGGGCGGAGCTCTTAAAGGTCTAATCTACCCCGAATGGACTGCTATTGATGAGTTCCCATATGAGAGGGGGGATGAAATATTCGGATTAGACTATGGTCTCAACAATCCCACCGCTCTAATACATCTTTCCTATTTCGAAGATAAACTATACATCAAAGAATGCCTCTATATCACCAACCATACACATTCCCAAATCGTAAACCTTATCGTTTCTGACTACAAAAAAATCATCGGCAAAAAACCAATTATTACAGATAGTGCTGAACCCGCTCTTATTACAGAACTCCGTCGAGCTGGATTCAATGCAATCCCTTCTGTAAAAGGACCTAACTCGGTTTACGAAGGAATTATGCTAATGAAAAAATTCAATCTATTCATTACAAAAGACTCTCTTAATGTAATCAAAGAAATCCAATCGTATTCGTGGAAAGAAGACAAAAGTGGTAAGTTGATAGACGAACCCGTAAAAATAGATGACCACGCTATGGACGCAATAAGATACGCAATTCAAACATATGGTGCTAAGTATTGGACTAAAAACCAACAAATTACAATGAACAGGCCTACAAGAGAAAAAGTAGATAAATTTAGAGGGTATTAAAATGAATGCTACCATTCAAACAGCACTGAACAACATTTTCAAAACCATCGCCCAAATAAAACCAGATGGTTATCAGAAATTTTTTAGTTCCTTGCCTAACCCCAATTTAATGTTTGCTTCTGTGGGAGACAGGCAAGCCACACTAGAAAATATTTCAATGGACCCACACGTAGCAAGCTGTATTCAATCCAGAAAAAGCGGCGTTCTTTCGCAACTTTGGGAAGTCCAACCTCAAAAAGACAATACAGATGAAATCTATGATTTCATCCAACAATGTTTCAATAAGCTCAATCTATTTAAAATTATCTCAGATATTTTAGACGCTCCGTTATACGGCTTCCAAGTACTAGAAATCACCTGGCAACCAGAAATTTACAACGGCCGATATGTTGTTGTTCCCAAAAACATCCAAAGCAAACCACATAAATGGTTCTATTTTGACTCCAATCAAATTCTTCGCTTAAAATCATCTTTTAACAAAGAAGACAAAATCTTGCCGCCGTATAAATTCATAATCGTTCAATATAACCCATCGTTCGAAAATCCCTATGGCGAAGCAATTCTTTCAAAATGTCTGTGGCCAGTTGTATTCAAAAAAGTTATCGTTACTTTTTGGGCTCGTTTCGCAGAAAAATTCGGAATGCCACACTTTCTTGGCAAAATTGATCCAATCGCATCTCAACAAGATTATGAGAAATTTTTGGATGTACTTGACGGCTTAATCCAAGATGGTTCAGCAGTAATCTCCCAAAACGAAAGCGTTGAAATTTTAAGTGGGGTATCAGGAGGGTCATCTGAGGTTTACCTAAATTTTATCAACTTTTGCAACACCGAGATTTCAAAGGCAATCCTCTCACAAACCTTAACCACGGAATTAGGAGAAGTCGGTTCTTACGCAGCTTCAAAAGTCCACTTCGAGATTCGTGATGATATTATCAAAAGAGATAGACTTATGGTAGAATCAGCTCTTAACCAATTAATTCGCTGGTCTATCAATCTCAACTTTGGACCTCAAACCGAATATCCTAAATTCGTTATCTTCCAAGAAGAAGACGTTGACCAACCAACAGTTGATGTTATCGTAAAACTTAAAAACGCTGGCATACAGGTAACGGAAGATTTTTTGATTCGAAGACTGGGATTGCGTAAAAACGAATTCAAATTTGTGGACCAAACGCCTCAATTACCAATCGAGAGTATTACCGGTTTTGCCGAAAACACCACTGCTGAACCAGAAGACCAAAAAATCATAGACAAACAAATCGAAGATACGGCGGCTCAAGATTTGGGTCTTGATGAAATCGTGAATCAAGTTGTTCAATTCTTAGAACAACAAGAGGATTTCGAAACCACTATCCAAAAGATATATAAACTCTTTCCTAAAATTAAAACCCAAAAGTTCGAAGAAGAACTAACCAAAAAACTTTTCGCTGCACAATTATTGGGTCGATTGTCAGTCCAACTCGATTTAGGAGAAATCAAATGAAACAACAACTAAAATTAATTCTCAATGAAATTTTCAATATGAAGCCTGAAAAAGCAGTCGCTTACTTAAAATCTCTTGGCTACAAAATTACCTGGAACTGGAAAGAACAACTTAAAGCAATAAAAGAACGCGCATTCACAGTTGCCAAAGTAACGAAAGCAGATATTCTTATACTTCTAAAACAATCTTTAGAAAATGCTCTTGCCGAAGGTCAAACTTACAAAGATTGGCTAAAACAACTCAATCCAATATTACAACAAAAGGGTTATGCCAAACGAGAAGATGGTTCTGCTTGGCGGAAAGACGTAATATACCGAACTAACATCCAAACAGCTTATCAAGCAGGCCGCTATTTGGAAATGAAAAATGCTTCCCAAACCCATCCCTATTGGCAATTTATTGCTGTTATAGACAACCGAACACGACCAAATCACGCTGCTCTAAACGGTAAAGTAATACCCGCAAACGACCCCTTCTGGAAAACACATTACCCACCATTGGGTTATAATTGCCGTTGCCGTGTTCGGGCTCTCACTGGAAACGATATCAAGGCAATGGGGTTGCAAATATACCCTGGCAGTGCTTTTCTACACATTCAACCCGATCCTGGCTTCGAAATCAATCCAGCAGAAGTCTGGCAACCTAACCTTAGTAAATATCCACCTGAATTACGGAAGAGATTACAATGAACGAACTAGACAAATCACTCGAAAATTTTCACAAACAACTTCTTGAAAAAATAACATCGGTTTCCTATCAAGAAGCTGTTCCTGAAATCGAACAAATCGTTCGAACAAGTATAGACAGAAATTTTTCCGAAGGTGGCCGTTTCGGCGACGGTCTTTTCGGCGGTGGCCACAACAAATGGGAACCCTCCAAACGAGCCATCAAACAACACGGACAAACTTTACTGGACAAAGGTATACTTGCTTCAAGTATACAAGTTTCGATCGAACAACAAGGGGTTGAACTAATTATCAACGCTGGTTCTAATCTACCGTATGCTGCAATTCATAACTTCGGGGGCAAAATACATATTCCCGCTCGTTCCCGCTTATATGTCCAACAACGATATTCTCGGGGTCCCAAAAAAGGTCAATTCAAAAAAGGAACTAAATTCGGTCAAGGATACACAACAAAATCTTATACTATCAAAATGCCACAACGACCATACCTGGTTTTACAAGACGCGGATATTGTTAACATACTCAATGCAATTGCACGTTGCATTCTAAAATAATTGAGATATATTTCGTCTAGAGATATCTCCTCTCTGATTCAATATCTCGAATGATTTCCCGTACCTTACGTCGAGATAAACCTGTTTTTCTTGCAAGCTCTCGAATACTATACTTGTGCATATTGTCCGCTATTACCTCTCGCATTAATTCAATGTTGCGCTCCAGCGTCGGAATGTAAAGAAACCGCATTGACGCAAAATCCCTTAATAATTCTTTTGCAAACTCCAAACCCTTCACTTCCGCAATTTCATACAATTCTTGATTGCTCTTCAAGTGTTCCTTACGAAGATATCTCAAGATAAATTCTTTATCCATCGTTTCCTCTGTGGTGCTACATACCTTTTGCCCCCTACAAATGTAATTTCAAGTCTGGACATAATCGCATTAATTCATTGTATGCATTAATATCCCTCCTCTTCAACTTTTCAATCTGCATCAATCTAATTTCGTAAAGGTTCATAGTAATACTTGACGTAGTTCGTTCTTCAAAACCATATTCTTCGTAGCTTTTAAGCAATGGTAATTCATTGCTTACTATATAGGCAGCTACATCATCTAATGTCCAATCAGCCAAAGGTGCAATACGAATCAACCCATCTTTCTTTTGTGCGAATTTCCCCATATAAGTAAGAGTTTTCCTTCGAGGCACGCTTTCTTCTTTCCTCAATCCCACAAAATAGGAATCGTAAAACCCTTTCTTTGGCATTACCTCTCGATTGTCAAACGGATAGTCAATAGGTAATCGAACAAATCGACGAATCAAATTAATCTTATAGTTTCGTATCCACCAATCTACCACTTCCTCATAATTGTCCAAATATTTTGTTTCCGAAAAAAAGACCCAATACACAGGAATATCTGGCTTTTCCTGAACCACAAGGTGCAACATCGCGGAACTATCTTTCCCAAAACTACAAGCAAGATAAGGTCTCAGAACTTTTGATAACGACCATCGAATGAACTTTTGCGTATCTCTTACCAACCACTTAAAACGCTCAAATTTACTATACAACTTAGCCTCTTCTTTGGTCATTTTACACCCCTGGCATTTGACACATAAACTGATGTTGCGAAAGCCAATATGGTGGACGAATACCATAAAGATAATCCCCCGTATCACTGGGAATTGCTCGCACCAGTTTACCTTCCTTCCAAACCGACCAGTCGTCGTCAATTCTTTCAACCTCCCATTCTTTCACCGCGCCCCAACCCTGAACAGTCTTTTTCCCAAGATGTGTTACAAACCGCAATAATCTACGAATTTCCCTTTCGTTACCCACCAAATACCATTCGACCCACAAAGCAACATTGTAATATACCTTAATGTGATAATTTTTATATCGACCACCAGCTGTATTAATTTTCTTCACCTTCCCCCCAAAATCAATCAAATCCGAAAGAGCCAAATCAAAACGTTTGACGAAAAAATTTGACGATTCTACCAAATCAGAAGACCACTGAGCAAAAGAACACGCATAATACCAACGGTCACCCTCGCCCCGCTTCTCTAACGGTAGGTCCACAAGTTTGTGGAATAAGGCTTTGGGAGAGGTAACAAACTGCACTCCGTACCTCTCCCGCATCGCAACTGCAAGCAATGCACCATCCAATGGCAGATATCGGTTAGAAATTACGCCCGTTTGCAGATAAGCCCGCACGCGAAGAGGCTCTTTTTCATTCATACAACCTCCTAATTGATTTCCGACAAAACATCTCGAATCGCTTTGCCGTTTTGTTTAAGATATTCGATATACTTTTCGCCGAGCCGTTGCCCAAGTTCTGTTCCCTCGAGATAAGCACGGCTGTCAATTTCGAACCATTTGTTCATTTTTATTGCAACTTCCCCAAGCCCAATTCCAGATTTTCCACCAATATAGGGGGTTCGGGAAAATTGAACCAGAGTAATAGCAAATGCATCCAACTCAATATCCGTCACATCTTCCAAAACAACTTTCCAATAGAATTGCGTTCCTGCGGCGATAGTTTCGACGTAATACCTCATTTGCTGCGGAATCGCTTGTGTAATCTCTCGCTTCTTTTTTGGATCTTCAAGTAATTTCAATGTTTCGCCCTCAATTAAATACCTTAAGCGGTCATCTTTTTCGTCATCTTTTCGAACATACATTTCCAGCTGACAACAATCCCATATACTTTGAGTCTCTTCGGGGACAAAATGCGGCGGTAGCAAATGTTTCGTCTCAGTGCAAATCGGAATAAGCTTTCCAACTTTCAACTTCCCCGGCATAATCATATTCCCGACCGCACCACCAAAAAGTCCAATTAGCGGAATTGTGGTTTTTAACTTTCGATAAAATTCTATATCAATTCCAAACGAGCCAGTAGAAACCAACGCACCACCTGAAAAAAGAAAATAGAACGCTGGAAGCGAAAGCCCTGTAATAGTACCCGTTGCGTAATCAACGCCATAACCAATCGACGATAACATATGAAACATTCCAATATCACGCAAAAGCCCACGCAGACTATTGCCAGAAACCACAGGCACCTCTTCGACACTACCGTCGGACTGAATAAATTTTTCCCTACGCAAAAGCGTAGAAATGCCATCATTTTGCCCCCCATTGTGAGCAATAGAAGAAAGAGCCGTCACGACTCCTTCCATAATGATTGTTTTCATAAGCCCTCCAACGTTTGTTGTACATCTGGTTTGTTTTCAATTGTTTCTGTTGCTTTTTGCAACTCTTCTTTTTGTTTTTGTTTTTCTGCTCGAATGATAAGAACCAAGTACGACGCTTCGTTCCGTAAAATCCTCAAAATTATTGGCTCTTGCCCCGAATTCAGAAGCGATTCAATTCGTTCGACGTGCCGTCCAGAAACCTGAATGGGCATAAGCTTCGTGATAGTTTCGAAAAACTTCGAAAGCCTGGATGTATAGGCAGCAACACGAATGTTGTTTTCGAAATGTTCCCATACATCCTTCGAGTAGCGACTTTTGTAGCTGCTGTCGAGTCCTTCCCACAAGGGAAGTAGCAAGTCAAATGCGATGCGTTGTTTTAATTCTTCCATACTTCACCTATAATTTTGAGACAACCATAAAGCAAGGTCGAAAATTTTCGACCCACGATAATTCTGAATTACACGTTCAAGCAGTTGCCAAGAATTAAGCCCAGCACGCAAGATTTTTCGCTGATGATACTTCCCGCTCTGAATTTCGTCTTTCGAAAAACCCTCCTGCAAAAGCAGGTCCATATTGGTTTTCAACCTTACAAGCAAATCCTTGTCCCGCTCGATTATTGTATCTTCCAACTGCCAAGTCCCGACACGATGCCGAAAAACAAGATGCCTTTGCCCACTATCAGAAATTACCGCTATTTCTGGGTCCTCTTCGATCAAGAGTAAATACATTGACTTTTTCTGTGCCTTCGTAAATACATACCAGTTTCCATTAACCACAAAATGTGAATAATTGCGAAAACGTGTCATCTCGCTCCGACCAAGTTTCTGCTGCAAATATTTATTATCGTCGAGAAAACAGAAATATGCTTCGTTGGAGATTATATTCCCTGGAAACAAAAGGTTTGTATCGGTGAAAGTATCTTTCACCCAATCACTAAAAGGCACACCAACCGCTTCCCGTCCCAGCACTCGACACATCCCACGAGTTTCGCCGAAAACAGGGCGGTCGGAAAGTTCGTAAATAATTTCGCAAGGATGTCTCATTTTTTACCTCCTGTTTCTCAAACCATCTTCTCTTGATTTTTTTGTCATTTTGAACTTATTGTACGCCACTACAAACTCCCTACCTTGCTTCCTAACTCCTATTATACCGATAACTTTTTGCATCGCGCCCTGAGTATCCAAAAAAGCTTCTTTGTTCATCGGAATTACCTCAGCAGGTCCATAACGTGAACGAAATCTCTGAATTACTTGTGGCAAATCAGGTTCCTTACAATAAACAACATCAATGCATATCCTCGCAATAACATATTCATCATAATCTCTATGAGCTATTCCAACACACATCTTGCCCCCCTTTCTTTTTTCTTCTGGATATCATAATAAGATTCACAAAAAACTCGAAGGATTTGAGTTAGCCTTGAGTTGTTGTCTTGGCTGTTCATTCTTTCTCACCTTTTAATTTGTTTAACATAACGTTCACATCCTCCAAGCTTGTAGCTACTATAGCTTCACCACCAGCTTGGCGTATCTTGTTTAAGTTGTATTGCTGTAATGCCGTCGGTCGCCTGCTTCCTGCCTTCACCTCAATAGCAAAAAACTTCCCGTCCAAGCAACCTATGATATCAGGCACACCCCCGCGTCCAGCAAGAGAGATTTTTCGAACATATGCACCGATTGAATTCAAATAATCTAGTATCTTCTTTTGCAAACATTTCTCACACATTTACCTTCCCTCCTTTTAGAAAAAAGTCCCTACGGAAGTAAAAAGTCGTATAATCTTGCTTTTTGCGAACTACATCCAAGATTCTATGCTCAATCCCATCCTCAGCAAACACCCAATAAATCTTTGGTACTTCTACCCTCTGTAAGTTCTGGATTCTGTTTCTCGCTTGCCAATAATTCACAAAGGAAAAATCGATGTTGTAAAACACAATTGCACGCGCCATGCTCAAATCAATTCCCATCGAACCTGATTGAATCTGCGAAACGAAAACCTTATGCGTATTCTTCGAAAAATCAATCGGGTCTGTCGTGTAATTCGGAAAATACTTGCGCAAAACATCAAACTCAGATTTATACTTGTAGTATATCGCTATTCCTTCCCCTCCAATCCCTTTTAATATGTATTTCGCCTTCGTCTCATCAAGTATTAACCGTCGTCCATCCTCGCAAATTACTGTACCCGAATATATCTGATGAACCTTTGTCAACAATTTCGCCGCTGTATCAGCAACAATTTCATACCCGCCTGCAAAGCTAACATAACGCTCGGATATCAATGTCTCAACTATCTCATATACAATCGGACTTGGGACAACGACACAAACCTCATCGTCCAATTGCAAATATTGGAAACCGGCGTCTTTCTGCGTAAAGGTAACAAAATATGGTGCTATTATTGGACTCAATAACTCCATATTAACATTCGAATAATCTTTGATTTTGTAACCATTAATCATTCTTTCCTCAATTTTTACATATCGTCGCGCCCATTGATAGAAATTCTTTTCAACGAATGGAGAACGTGAAGAAACCCAAAACTGATGATATATTTGACTAAAACTTTCAGGGGTCGGCGTTCCAGAAAGCAATATCAAATCCTTTGAACCTACGAAAGCCTTCATTCGAGTTGCACGCAATGATGGTCTTGGGAAAGCACCTAACGAATGAGCCTCATCTACAATTACCAAATCATAGTCCGTTGGCTTATACTTATGTATTTGCTCGTAATTCGTTACCATAAGGCGGAAATGTTCCTGATATCCTGCTGAGCGATAATCTCTCCATATTGATGACATTGCCTTCTTTTTTGTAACAAACATTACATTTGCGTAACCACCAATTCTTGCGGTCTCCAAGGCTGTCAAAGTCTTTCCCACGCGCATCTCCATTGCGTAATACACAATCCCTCTTTCTCGCAAAATTTTATGACCCTGCAACGCAAGTCTCTTCTGATGCTCCCACAGCATTACTTGCCTCTCCTTTGTTTTTGGTAATCAAACTGTCAAGCTCAAACACTGAAAGTCCCAATGTTTTAGCAAGTTCATATTCCAACACAGCGCCTTTCGACTCTTTCCAATCAGGAAGCAAACAAAGAGTATCGCAAATAGATAAGTAAGGCAATAGGATTCGCATTGCTAATTCCCAGTTAGCTGTCATTGGAACCAATTCAACAGGATTGATTACCAGGTATCCCATTTCTTTCAGGAAATCTTCTGCATATTGAAACTTTGCTTTTACTTCGTCATAACTTAAGCCTGATACTCGACCAGCGATATATATAACACCAACGTCCGCTCTAGCTAACAACCCAATTTTTTGGATTAGTTTTAACCAACTATCATTTCCAACTTCTCTCATTTTCTTTTTTAGTTTAGAAATATTAATGCCTTTGAGTCCAAGAAAGTCGAGTAGTTCGTGTTGCGAGATTTTCAGTTCGAAAATTGCAGTTGAAAGGAATAAATCTCTTGGATTAATCCCATTAGAATTCAAACTTCGTTTGAAAATTTGTCCTGGTAGAGTTGTAAGAACATAAGAAGTAATTTGCATTAATTTGATTAGTGTTTTGTTTTTTGCTATCATTGAGTCACCATTAGGTTAGTGAAACAGAAACGTTTTCTGATTTGAGTTTTAGGGATTTTGGGATGTTTTCGGACCATTTGCTTTTGCCGAAAATCTTGAACATTGCCGAAAATCTTCATTTTTTTTTCGGCAACGTAAGTTGTTGTCATATAGGGGGTTACGAGTAGATGCCGAAAATCGCTTTTTTGGGTTTTAGGATTTTCGGCAAGGTTAACCCTTTGTTTTTTCGATGGTTTACATCGATTTGCCGAAAATCTTTCGTCTATAGGAGCATTAAAAATATATTTAGGGTATAAGGGGGGTATATATATATATATATAGGAAAGAAATAAGAAAAATTTTCGGCTTTTCGGCATTTTGAGGTTAAGTTGCTTATTTTCCAACCACTTATGCGAACAAAGATTTTCGGCAAATTTTCGGCAATTTTCGGCAATTTTCGGCAAAAGGTTAATTAGTATGGTAGTATTAAAATGGGTCATCTTCCGCCTCAGATGTTTGTTCTACGATATTTTCGGTTGAGATTTTAAAATAATTTTGAACTTTTGTTTTTAACGCAAGTCCGTAAAAAACTTTTTGTCCTTTTCTGTCTTTGGAAAATTTGAAGCCCTTTTCCTCGAGTATTCGCATAAATGTTTTTTTCCCGATAGGAGCTTCTTCGTGTTCCATACACCATTTTTTGTAGGCTGAATATAGTTCCGCTCCTTTTTCGTAAAAATCCTTTCCAAAACCAACTTCATCTGCAAAAAATCCAACCAGTGGGTCTTGGTCTTCTTTGTAGGTATCAGTGGCAACTTTTACAATATCTGGTTTATGTAAACCTTCCCGGCGATATTTTTCCCAGCCTTTGACGACCCAGGCAAGAATACCTTCTGATTCGGCTTTAAGTTCATCGAGAATTATAGCCTCGGGCTTTTGCAGTTCGGGAGGTATTGAAAATTCAAAAGGAATAAGAGTCATACGCCGCCATATTCCTTTATCTACCCCTTTAATGTCTGGCTTATGATTTCCAAATATCCAAAGGGTAAAGGTAGGTTTAAATGTGAAATAGCTTTGGTATAGGTTACGAACCTTAACGAAGTCTCCACCTGTAATTGATTTCAGTTGTGCTTCGTCAAGTTGTTTGCCTTGTGGGACTTCTGTGGTTACGACGAAGCGAGCGCCGTAAAGAGAGGCGATTTCGCTTTTAATGAGGTCGTCGAATTTTTTATTGATTAGTGTTTCGATCGGCAGAACATCTCCATATTCGCCGTAAACATGTTGTAGGACTTTTACGAAGATACTTTTACCATTGTTACCAGTGCCGTGAAGGAACAAAACAATTTCCTCGAAGTGAGCACCGCAAAGAGAAAGACCGCAAGCTTTTTGAACGAAGTTGATAAATTCGGGATTATCGCCAAAGTAAAGTTTGAGTGATTGTTCCCAAAGAGGAGTTTTTGCGTCGGGGTTGTAGTTGATGGGGATAATTTTTGATATCATATCTTGTGGATTATGCGGATAGAACTCCATTGTTTTCAGGTCAAGTGTTCCATTGAGGAAGTTTACGAGGTAAATATTTGCATCCCAATGTTGACGTTCGGTGGCAATATCAGGGTGGGCAGCAGCAAGATTGAGAAATGCTTTAATGTTGTGTTCTGTTTGAGATGTATATATCCATCGTTGGATACGTTTTGGGTCGTAACCTGCTAGAAGATACAACTCTTCTTCTCTTTTGATAAGATCAACCACTTCTTTTGCAAGATTGATAATGTGATTAGTATTATCAATTTTCCAACGTTTTCCGTCCCAAATGTGCCATTTTTTTATTGAGTGGTTATATTTAACTTTGTCCGCGAACAATTTAATAAATCTTTCAGCGTTGCCTAATTCGGAAAGAGGAATGAGTGAGCCGTTAGAGTTTGTGTTTTGGTCATTGGGGTTAGATTTTGTAGTAATATGAGGAGTAGATAATGGTTTGATGGTTTTTTTGGTGTTGTTTTGCTTGCCGTAACCCAAAGATGCAAGTTCTTTTGCGGCTTTTTTCCAATCGCCATTGCATTCGAGAAGAGTATAAACGGCGAATTTGTCGTAAGCCAATCCGCTTTCAAATGGATGGGCGTTAGAAGAGAAAACGAAGAATTTGTTGGGGATGAAGTTAAAGGTAGCACTCCATCCGCTATTTTTGTCGGGTCGTCGCCATAGTTCTGTTTTTCCAACGTAGCCAATAAGCTTCCATCCGTGGCGTTCAAGGATGGAGCTTATATCACCGCGCTTATTAAAATCGTCACCAGGACGGTCGTGGTCTGTTTGTTTTTGATAGTTTTTGTCTCTTTCGATTGGATTGTCTTTGTGGAAAGTATTGAACGAGCAGGCAGCATCAATGAGTATTTCTCTTTCCTTTTGTGTTAATATTGGAAGTTCGGTTAGCGAACCTTGCAGGGGGACATAATTTTCTGAGGGATAGACGAGAGCATAGCCACCTTCGCCACGTGTTTCAATGAAAGTATCCACTTTGTTCTTTTCTTTATCAATGATACGGTTTGCAAGTTTTGTATTATGAGGAATAGGAATTTCGGCACGATAGATAACGTGATAACCTCCTGATTGCGTTTTTTGGATGTAGAGTTTCTCTAAAAGGTTAGTTAGTTCCAGGGAAACCATGTGTTTCCATTTCAGAAAAACAGCATCGGCGTCATTCAGGTGGTTATCAAAATCCAATATTTCAAGATTACCGCTGACGGCCCCCCCTATTACTGCTACGTCGTTGTCCTCGTTGGAAAAATATCTGTATAATATATTGTAATTTGGTAAAACGCCTTGAAAATCTTTCCACGGAATGCGGGGTTGCTTTGTTCTTTTAACAATAGGGATAATAGAAAGTCCAGCGTCCCTGTATGATAACACAATGTCAAGCTTCATATCCCCCTCGATTTATTTATAATTAACCTGGGAGAGCCTTTGCTGAAGGCTCCCCCGATAAGTTTTTAGAATGGTAAATCGTCGTCAATTTCTTCGTGTTCATATTCTTCGTTAGGGATATTGGTTTCTGTTGTGTCGGTGTTGTTTAAAATATGAATAGATTCGGGGGTAAATCGTCGAAGTTCAGTTAAGATGTCAATCCATTTGTCGATAAGTTTATTTCTGCGCAGTTCTCGTTCAAGTCCTGTTTTATTTTCGAATTTGAGTGTGTTAAATTTGTATTTCCAGCCGAGATATTTACCGTTCCATTGAACGAAGACGTTGAGGTTGTCGTCTTTTTTAGTTAAGATAAGTTTGATTTTCCCAGAGGCAGTCATTTCATCGGGGGGAATATTGATTAGTTGATTGAGAAGTTTGAAAGCGAGCCAAGAATATCTACCAAATTGAACTTGATAATATGTATTATCGTAAATAAAGATGTCGAATTTATGCTGCGGGCGTCCTTTGTATTCAAATGAGTGGGTATCGAAGCCGAGAAGGTAGCCTTCAATCCCTGGGTAGGTGAAGTTATTGAAAGTAAAGCCACCTTCGTCTTTGTTAATCCCGATGTAATTGATTTTTGATTTCTGAAGTTCATCTTGAGTGATTACTCCCATTTTTGTGTCTCCTTTTGATAAACATTATAAAAAAGATAAAAGTTTTTTTGTTTTTTGTATTCCGAGAATATTGGATTTGGTTTTATTGTTCCAAGATTGTTGTGGTATTTCTTGTCCCTTGGGTTCAACGAAAGCCCACCCATGATTGGGAAACAGGTGGGCTATTGTTTTATTAGGGTTTTCTTGTGGAACGTATATTGAGTCGATTGTGCACCACTTAATTTTCATATTTGCTTGTATTATTTAACTACCAATTGTTTTTGTTTGAAAATTCGAATTCCAGGAATTTCTCGGACACCATTGCGTATTGCTTGTCGTACCGCAGCTTCGTTGAGTTGTAAATATTCGATAGGAACTTTGGAGAGGTCCTTGAGTTCGAAGGTCCAGATTTCACGCAGAGAAGAGGTTTTTTGTATGGCGAGGTTCATTTCGTTTACTGCAATTTGGTTAACTTTCTCGATGTTTTGGATTTGAGAAACGATGTCATTAGATTGTTGTGCTTTACGAAGTTCTTCTTCGGCTTTCCGTTTTTCTTCCTCTAAGCGGCGTAATTCCTCGAGTCGTTTACGTTCTTTTTCTTCTTCGTATTTTTGGATTTGCAAACGGAGAGATTTGGTTGCTTCAGAAAGGTCTTGGGTGAGGTTTTTGGCAAAGTCGTCGATTTGTTTCTTTTTGTCGAGGAGAGGTTTGGTTATTTCTTTGCGTTTTTCTTCGATGTAGGTTTCGATTTTTTTGGCTTGCTTGGCAAGTTCTTTTGCTTCTTCGAGGGAAGCATCGTTGGTAATGATGATATTTTTGCATTGTTCGGCGAGTGCGGTTATCTGGGATTTAATTTTCGCCAACCCATCGAGGTTGGTGAGTTGTGGGGTGGTTTTTTGGATTGTTTCCATTGTTTTCTCCTTTTTTTGTTTTACAAAGTTTCTAACACATCGTTTTGAAGTTCATTAAACATTGGATCAAATTGTTTAAGAAAGTCGTTTTCTGTTTGAGGTTGGTTTTCGGGTGTTTCATTTTTAGGTGTTTCTTTTGTTTGAGGTTGGTTTTTAAGTTTGCGTTGAATTAGTTCGCGGTATTCAAGAACTTGACAAACATTGTCGTTTGGTTTTTTGAGGGAGAGGATGCCATCAATTTGTTTGATTTTTGGTTCCCAGTTTTGATATTCGGTGTGGTAAATTGCGAGGTAATGTAGAATTTTGAGTTTTTCGGTGCTATTGGTTTGGTCCTTGAAGTGATATTTAGGGTCATCGGGATTTTCCCAATATTTTGGGGCCCAGTTGTAAAGTCGGATTTCTTGGTGTTGAAATTCAGGAAAGTTTTCTTGGACGAGCAGGTAATACATATGTAGTTGTGCTTCGTGAGAACGGTAGAACCCTTTTCGTCCGGTTTTCCAATCAATTATAGCGAGAACACGGCGGGTTTTGTTTTCTACAATATTTCCGTTTTTGTCTTTTTTGATGTCGGACTTTAGGATTTTGCCGTTTTGTCCGTTCCCGATTGTGATGTAGCCCAATGCATCGAGAGTGCCAGCGAATTTGTATTTTGTGGAGATGAGAGGGAGTTCGATGGCGATAGGTTCGAAGTTGTAGTCTTGGATAAAAGAAGTAAGAGCGAAGAGGTCTTCTTTTAGTTTGTTGACCCAATGATCTGTTGGGAAGGTAATGTTATTGGAATACCGATAGATGTCCAGTGCTGTCTCGATAGTTGATAGGTCGAACGAACCGTGTCGAAGCAAATCAGCGGCACAAATGGAAAAGATGGTTCCATAATGGGCTGCTTCATCTCTCTTTTCCAGTGCTCGTTCGTATCCCCAAGAAGCAATCCAGCGAATAAGCCATTCTTCTGTTGGTAGGACTTCTGCGAGGATGGTTGTTACGGAGGGGAGGCGTAGGATTTGGTTATTAATCATGGTGTAGTAAAAGCGAGAGCGGTCCATATGGCTACGATAGAGTCGTGGAAAGCTTTTGCTTGTAATGTCTAAGAGGGATTGGATTGGAATGAAATGTTCCATGGTAACCTCCATTAATTTGGGTTTATTTTTGGGTTGATTTTTTTGTGGAGTGTTGTTTGTTTGACGTTCGTTATTGTGATACCGTAGGTTTGTAGAGAGCAGAATTTTAGTTTAATGTTTTTTGGCGGTGCATTTCTATCTACTGTGCCTTCAAGAGAAACAATAATATCGCAGTAAGGCGAGTATATGATGCAGGCGTAGTAGAATGAGTCGTTCGGTTGAAGTAAAGCGAAGTGGTAATGTTTTCCTTTGTGAACAAGGAAGGTTTTTTCTGTGGTTTGTTCGGGGAAAATTTCTTTTAATTCGTTGATAAGCTCAATTCTTGGGAGATTTAGATATTGAGCGTGGGGGGAATAAAGTTTGTCAAGGATCTGTCTTGCTTGTTCTTTGTTGATTTTCATGTTATACCTCTTTTTGTGAATAAAAATTTGGTTGGTAGTCGGAATAGATGTTGATTAAACGTTGCATTTTATCCAGCAGGAGTTGTTCTTGTTTTTTCGCTAGGCTGATTTTTGCTTCGATAAGCTCTGATTCGTCTTTCTTTTGCGAAAAATAAATTTGGGATAAAAGGTAGACGTAGTCGCCAATTAGGATTCTGATTTGGCTAAATTCTTCGATTCTTTTTTGGATGTTAAAGTTATTCATTGTTTTGTTCCTCCGATGTTTCTAAGCCATACATTAATCCTTCAAGGTTGTCTAGGACAAAAATCAGTCTATCTTGTAGGAGTGGTGTAAAGAGGAAAAGTTTAGCAGTGCGAGATTGGAGTTCTTCGTAGTTAAGTTGAGAAAAGGGGAGGTTTTTGGATTTTATTATTTCTTGCTCGAAACGTTGAAGGATGATATCGGCATTTAAGTTTTGATGGTCGATTTCTTTTTTTTCTGCGAATAAGAGAAAAAGGTAAGTTTCGAGATGTGCGTAAAGGCTTATGATTCCTTTGAGAAAGCGTTGTGCTTTCTCGTCAAAGTTGTTTGGATTTGTTTTGTTCATTTTCTCTCCTTAATTTTGTTTTACTTGTGTTAGAAAAAGAGTAGCCCCCATTCCTATGTTGCATTAAGGGATGGGAGTTTGTGTCGTTTTTTAGAAGAGAATCAAAGAAAGAAGGAGGGATTTTTGCGATGGGGGATTTTGTCTGTTTGTTGCGGCGTTGGGAGTAGTGTTGCTTTGCACGTTGTTCAGCGATAAGGAAAGCTTCGATTGAAAATTTTTTTCTTTGTCCGGAGAGTTGCGTAGGCACAAGAAATCCTTTTCGAACCCACTCGTAGAGTGTGTGTAAACTTGTGTTAGTTTCCCGAGCGAGTTGTGGGATTGTGTACCTACGATAGTCCATTGTTTCTGAATCTTTGTTTTAGTTCTTCTACTTTTTGAGCGAGTTGTTTTTCTTTTTCTTTTTCAGCGATATATTGAGTTAGTAAGTCTTCCAATAGTTTAACCGTAGGTTCGTGACCGCGTTTTAACCGAGCGGTAATGCCAGCTTTGCTGATTTTTTGGGCATCCGCCATTTTGGTTAGGATACCCTTAGGTAGTCTCATTTGCATATTTGACCTCTTTGTTTGTGTAAAATTTGCTTTTGGTAAAATTTTTTCTTAATTTTGAGGTGATAAAAAATAGAACGAATAACCAATATTGAGATAATTGTTGTGGAACGTTGTGTGGTAAAATTGCTAAAAAAAGATTTATGTTTTTTTGTGTTGACATTATATTTTCCCTTTTCTTTTTACTTACCATATGTAAAAAATACTTTTTATTTAGTCTTAAAGTACAAATATAAGAAAATTTTTTCTTATGTGCAAATTTTTTCTGAAATAATTTTCAGTTTCATAGAAAAATGAGGAAAAAATGGACAATTTAAAAGAAGGATTGATTGAATCCGTTTTAGAAAGAATGGCGTCTGTTCTTAATGCCAATAGTTATGTAGAGTTAAGCAGAGCTTTAGGCGTTGAAAGCAAAACGATATATAATTGGCGTCAGAAAGGTGAAATAAATTTTGGTTTAATAAAATTATTTGAATTGTTTCACGATGTGAATTTGAATTGGTTGTTGTCGGGTGAGGGATTTAAGAATTTAACTCCCAAGAAATATGCTTATTTGCAAAGCGAATATGAGCGGTTATCAAAGGATTATTCAAGCTTAGAAAAGAGATATTTGAATTTACAACAACTTCACGACCAAAGTTTTGAAAATTTTTTGGAAAAAATCAAAGAAAGGGACGTTAAAATAGAGACTCTTAGGAATAAAATTAGAGAGGTAGTGGATTTGTTTTTCAGCTTTATTCGGCAAGCAGTGGATGTAAAAGCTTTTCGAGAAAATTTGATTGTTCTTTTGAAGGAAATTTCGGAAATCTCAAGTGTGGATTTTGAGAATGAAATAAGGTTGATTAAAGAATTAAAAGATGAAGACTTTGTTGTTGTACCTGTGCTACATTCAAAAGATGATAAATGCGAATCTGTTCCAACTACAAAAAAGAAGAAGGTTCAAAAGGCAAAAGACAAAGATTGATTTTAATTTTGGAATAATTTTGAAACATTTTTTTTTTAATTTCGGCTGAACACATACAATTTTGTTTTTGGGAAACAAAGGGTTATATATGGATGCTTTAAGTAATTTGCTTATCGAAGTATCTTTACTGCCATTGAGTTTCTCGTGTGGAAGCGGTAACCCTTTTGATGATGAAAGTGAGTGGGAAAAAATTTTACTCCCTAAGGATTTTGTTGGGAACATACAAAATCCTTTTGTTGTATCCGTAAGTGGTGCTTCGATGGAGCCTTTTTTGTTCGATGGTGATTATGTCTTGTTTGACCCACACAGAGAGGCAAAAAATGGGGATATAGTAGCTTGTCGATACAATGGAGATGTTTTTGTGAAACGATTGCAGATAGACAGGAAAGGAATTTATTTGGTTCCAACGAATCCTGAATATAGCATTATCCGAGTTTGTGAGTTCGATGATTTTGAAATACTAGGTATTGGTGTTAAAATGTGGCGTGACCTTAAAAGCAATAGCTACAGTTATTACAAAACTATTAATTTATTTTATTAATGTTCGAAAGAATAATGCATTGATGTTTTACCATCAGTGCTATATGTTTAACAATTCGTTTAAAGGAGGTTTGTATGGAAACAAAACTCATTCCTCATCAAGTTCCACAAGAATTCTACGAACAGCTACCCTATCATATCATTGAAAAAATCACTAATCTTAATTCTGACCAATACCGCGCATTTATGTCACATTATCAAACGGAAGGGAAATCACCTAAAACTGCTTTCCTTCTTGCTTTGTTTTTTGGAATAGGTTTTTATTTTTATCTCGGGAAACCAGGACTTGGTATTTTATTTCTTATCACCGCTGGTGGTTTTGGTATTTGGGCGATTTACAATTGCATTAAGGCGAAGCAAATTACTTTAAAAGTAAACGAAGAGCTTGCGATTAAAATATTGAGTCAAATTAGCTGAAAAAACAGCTGAGTTATGCCACGTTATACTAAAGCCAGCGAGAATCGTTGGTTACATCCTTCTTATCGTAAAGCATATTGTTATCGTTACAGGAATGGTATGGTTTATACCTGCGTAAATTCGGTTCGTAAGGCAACCGGTTTGGAATGGCATCCAAAAAACAAAAAGTTAGCTATGCAAATTTTGGAAAAAAGATTGCAAGAAGAGGTTTTTAATGTGAAGTTTCCTACTTATAAAACAATTACGGATTTAATCAAACAGTTTCATCAAGATAGAGTATCTAAGTTAGATAGGTCGACCCAATTGAAGTATTTGAGGGTATATAAGGATTTCTTTATCGAAGATTTTTCTCTCGACGATGTACAATTAATTAGGATGAAGATTATTGAGCGGAAAAACCAATTGAACAACAATCTTGTTACAATTCGAAAAAAACTTTCGATGTTAAAAACGATTTTCAATTATGCCGTTGAACTCGGGTGGATGGAGAAGAACCCGATAGTCCCCTCGATGATGCCAACTGTGCAAAAGAAAGAAATAAAGATTGTTACCGATGGGCATATACGAAAAATTAAGGAATACTTTGAAAGGAAAGGAAGAAAAGATTTATCGCTTATAGTAGAATTTGTGTATTTAACGGCAATAAGGATTGGGGAGATGACCAAGCTCCGATGGGAACATGTTACCGATAGATATTTTGTCATTCAAGGAAAGGGCTCACGGCAACGTATTTTTCCTTTGTCACCTTTTCCTCGGGTATCTGAAATACTTATGGAGCTACGAGATATTGGTCTAGAAATACCGGGACGATATAAGACTGAGCAGTTACTTGAAAGGCATTTGAAATCTGCTGTAAAGTACTTGCAGGAACAGTTTCCCGAGATGAAATTTGAGGGGATAACTTTTCATGTTTTGCGAAAAGGTGCAATAAATCGGTGGCGTATGTTGGGAATTGACCAAGAATTGCGAAATATATTAGCTGGTCATACAAGAGAAGTTGAGAAAAATCATTACTTGGCTGTTCCAGATATAGAATTATTAGAAACCCGATTAATGAAAACAAATAATTTTTACGAGCATAGAGGAGGGGGAAAATGAAAAAATGGTTCTTGTTTATTTTGTTTTTTGTTTTTACTTCTTTTTGTTTTGCTCAGACAGTAGAAGGATTGGTTGTAATCGTGCTTGATGGAGATACTTTTATTATGCAATTGTCGGATAGTAGTAGAATTAGTGTTAGATTGCGGGGGATTGATGCCCCCGAAGCTAAACAACAATATGGTAGGGAGTCGAAAAAGTTTTTGCAAAAACTAATAGAGGGGAAAAATGCAAAATTAGAGGTGAGAGATAAAGATATATATGGACGAACTGTAGGATATGTTTGGTTGAATGGGGAAAATGTGAACTTGTTAATGATAAAAGAGGGGCTTGCCTGGGTTTACAGAGAGTTTTTGGACAGACCGTATGTAATTGAGTTTTATGAGGCGGAGAAAAAGGCCAGAGAACAGAGAAAAGGTTTATGGAAACAAAAAAAGCCACTCCCTCCTTGGGAGTGGCGAAGGCGAAACAAGTAGCTGATTATTTTTTCTTTTCCTTTGTAATCGAGCCGTTAGTTGCATCGACTTCGTTGTAAAAGGTGTACCGTCCAACCTGTTTGACTTTTGCAAACGTACCTTTGACACGGACATAGGTTCCCAAAGCAAATTTGTAGGTCCCAAATGAGAAAACTTTGATAGAATACTCTCCATCGCTAACAGTCATAACAGTATAAGGGTTGCCAGCACGAGAGGTTTTGTTTTGAATGTTGTCGACGGTTCCAACAAATTCGACGAACTTGCCGTCGAAGTTATCGGGATTTTCGATGATGTCGGCGATTGTAGTGTGAATTTGGGCGAGGAGAAAAAGAGGGAATAAGAAAGCGATAATTGATGAGATAATTTGTTTAGGGATCATAAAGCCTCCAAAAAACCCACACCTACAAAAATAAAAATTAAAACAAAAACAAAAAAAATAAATTTTTGTTGTTATTTGTTTGTGGCGTTGAAAGAATAACACATCATGAGGTATCGTAACGTTGTGAAAAGAGAACGAAGTAGAAATTTGGTTTGTAATGATGTTTTGAGAAGTAGAAAAGATTGGAGCCAGGATTGCGGGGTGACATAAAGAATTAGAGAAAAGCGGTTGCAAGGGGGAAGCTTCAGGCATGAATTTGTATTAAAAAGTGTGTAATTTTTTACACACTGTCAAGTTTTTTACACACTTTTCCAAAAATTTTTTAAAATTTTTTATTTTTTTTTAAAAATTTTTCAAAAAAACTATTGACAATTAAAATTTTTTGTGTAATTTTGTATTGAGTTCAATGTTGATTTAAAAAAAATGGAGGGAAAAATGGAACAAACAATGAAAAGCCAAATCACCTTCGAAAAGAAAGGTATTACCTTCGTCGTTTTCCAAGACGACGAAGAAAAATGGAGGATTGCCGTGAAGGACGCACCCCAATACGGGTGCTACTTCACTAAGCGCACAGAGACCCAGATATCCGTCCACACCAGTCTTCTTGACTGGATGATGGATGTGGTAAAATGGGTACCATCGGTTCCGTCAAAAAACCGATGGAAAGCTAAGGTGCTAATGGAAATACCACACTTCGTGTGGTCGCATATTAAAGAAATAGAGAACCGAGTAGAGGGCGAAGAATTTACGATTATGCCCTACTACTCGGAAGTGGGGCTCTATTGGGTAGTTCGTCCGAAAGGGGTTCGGGAAATGTTTCCCGACCTCGAGCGAATCGTAGAATGGGCGAAGCGAAAACGACTCTTTAACCCCCCGATTATGGGGGAAAAAGCGACTTTGACCATAACCCAGGTCCGAGCCTGGGAAGAGGAACTAAAGAAAGAAGACGAGGCCGAGAGAAAGGCTCGGCAGGAAAAAATCGAGCGGGCAAAAGCTGAAGCCCGCAAATCGGGTAAAGACGTTCTCATCGAACGTCAAGCCCGAGAAGTCGAAGGGCACGTTGTATTCGAATCTTTATACGCCACTCCCAGTGGTGGTGGTGAATTAAAAGGAAAATTTCACAGTGCTGAATAAGGAGGTAAAAAATGGAAAAACTATGGGCACATCCAACACACAAACCCACCCCTGAACAGGGGCAGGGGTGGGTTTTCATCAGCGAAGTCGCCCCTGAACTTTCACGTGAAATCGGCAATTGCCCGCTAGAGCCCGAGGCTCTCCGGGTGATGGCAGCGAAGATGCTGGCTTTAGCGGGTTCCCTCGGGGCTGATATTTACCAGCCCGGGGGCTCACCTGCCTTCCTTTTCGTACTGGGGCAGCTCGCCCCAGAGTTTGGCGTGGGCGTTCATTTTGCTCACACGGAACGGAAAACAATCGAAACCCCGCTCCCAGACGGGAGCGTGGAACTTCGTCATATCTTCAAATTCGAGGGCTGGACATCATTCCCTGCCCTCGGAAAGGAGGCTGAAAATGAATGCTAGTGAGATTCTTCAGAAGGTTGAGAGGCTGTTCGAAACACAGCCACGACTACCCGACGAGCCGAAACTTGATACCCCCGAAGTGCTCGTGTGGGAAGCTTATCGGTGGGGGTTTATTTCTAAGGACCTGAAAGACGCAATTCTTTCGGGTCCTGAGCACCGTGATTGCGGAGCGGTCTTGCTTGTGGTAGACCGCTCCCAAAATGTCAGCACGGACAAGGCAACATACCGTTGCCTCAAATGTGGAAAAGAATGGGGACTTCGGGTTCGATATTCCACCCTCATTGGCCCCGAGGGGGAATATGTTTCCGACGAAGAAAGTTGGATTCTCGAACGACCAACTGATGAGTTGGTTCGTTCGAACCCCGAGCGATTACTCTCACTGCACGGGTTTTCCACACCCGTGCTCCAACAAAAAATCCGAGCCTTATACGAGGCTCGGGTTCAAGAAGCAATACAAAAACACTCCGAATCCCAACGCCTCGAAAAAGAGGCTTGGGAGAAAATCAAGAACGACGACAATTTGTTTAATCTATTTCTCGCTTGTTGCGACGAAGAAATTGCGAAATCGCTGGGTCTGAGTGAGCAGGCTAGCGAGATTTTGTACTCAATCGACCCGTACGACGGGTGTTTCGGGTCCATCTTGTATATGGGTGGACCCTATTTATTTTTAGAATATATTCAGGAGGCAAAATGAGAATGATTAAATTCTCAGGCAACGTCGCAATCTGCACCCTCCTCGACACGACATACATATTCGAGGAGGCTAACGGGGAAAGGAACACTTATATTTTCCCCGGCCCCTTCGGGCACGATTCCTGGACATTTATGGACCCCGAGGACGCCGAACGCTGGTACTCAGCATTCGACGTCCTGGTAATGAAGCTTTGGGTCGACTACGGGAGGGACCCGTGGTCTTGGACCCGAGACGACGTTTACGATTTATTGGAGTCGATTAACGACAATGAAATTCGTGCGTTATTTGTGTACGATATGGTACGTGATGTGCCTCCGGAAAGCCTATGTGCATTCGCACACAAGTTTCCGGAGGCGTTTTATCGTGTGAACCCAGATTGGGTTCGTAAGTACAATCAAAAATTTCAACCTGTTGAGCCGTAGGGGTTTCCCTGCGGCTTTTTTTATTTTTAAATGTTTAACAAATAAAAAAGAGGTATCATGAGAACCATTGAGGTGCAGAAAGGAGTATTTGTGGCAACTTTTCTCCGCGAAATATTCGTTTTCGTCGAGCGTGAGGACAAAAAGCGTGAATTCCACGCTTTTCCTGACCCCTACGGGGCCGACGATTGGTATGAGTGGGACTTGGAAAGCCTCCAAAGCTACTTTGACTGCTTCATGAAAGTAGTTGGGGAGCTTTGGCTTAAAGAAGGCAAGCTTCCCTATCATTGGAACAAAGCAGACCTTCGACTACTTTTTTCGACATTGTCCAGGGAGGGCATTTGTGCCCTCATTCGTAACCTGGCCAATGATATTGACCCGAGCGTCCTTTGTTCGCTCGCCTCGGAGTACCCCGAGGCGTTCATTTGGATGAACCCTAATTGGGAATGAAACCAATTTTGTTAAACAAAAAGGAGAAAAAAATGGAAATCATTGATATTACAACTGACCTTGTTGCCCCGATTAAAATACGGGGACACATATACAAACCAATGGCATTTCACAAATTAGAAGGAATAGAACAAGATGAAAGATTGGTTCTCAAGGGAAAATTTTACTTCTACTCTTGGGAAAACAATGATGAGATTGGGCTTAGTGGCGAGATGTGGTTCGAACTCGATGAGGAAGGAAGCTGGACTTTCGGGGAGTCACAATACCGCCTAATCGATATCTTTGTCAATGACCCCGAAGAAGAGGAAGAAGAAAAAAAAGCTGTGACTATTATGTTACCAGTTATTCTAATTGAGCAAATAAAGGAGCTTGCAAAAAAAGAAAAACGCAAGATATCGGGAATGATAGAGTTATTATTAGAAAAAGCACTGAGGGGCGAGTAATCGCCCCTTGTTCTGTAGGTTTTGAAAAAGGGTGGTATTTGGTTTTAACTTTTTTGATTTATTAGAGACGATTTGCTCTGATTTTCGATAATTCCAATTTCATCTTGTTTTAAATTGTATAATTTATAAACCAATTGGTTTATTTGTTGTTCAAAGTTTGTGGTATCAGATACAGCTTTGTTTTTTTTGTAAGTGGTGATTTTTTCCACAAGCTTCTCAATTTGATTTACTATATGTTGATTAGAGGATGTGATGGAGGGGAGGGGGAGATTTTTTAAAAATGTTTTTTTGTATCTATAACCTTTTTCACCTAATCCACCACCAGCATACCATTTCTTAAAGAAAAAATTAATTGGTTTAGAATTCAATAGTCCGCATATATATTTTATATCTTTTCCTATCATTATAAAACCTGTTGCTTCTACATAAAATTTTTCAGTATCAAAATGAAACTGTGGTTGTCTTACAATTTCAGAAAACACTACCTTCTCCATCTCAAACTCGGGGTAGTAAGAGCAATGACGCAGCTCCCACCAGTAATTTCCCTGATCATCTCGTTTTTTTGCTTTTTCTTCAAAATGTCTTAAATGGCTCATTAACGAGGGGAATTGTTCCAAAATAAATTTTTCTGGTGCTGTCCTGCCTCTATTTTCATCTGTCCAACCAGCAGGGATTACTATCACCCACAATCCAGCCCACTCATAATAGTAGCGTTTGATGTCTCTACCTCTCAAAATAGGTTTAATAATGGCTTCGGTTCGCCTTCGCTCTCCTTCATCTCTACAATTGGCTAATATCACCTCCCGCTTCTGGCTATCGATGATAAAGGCTTCGTTGAGGCCGGTTAGTACTCCACGATAAATTTTTACATCCCAATCCTTAAGGGGTTTGCCCAGGCGTTCTATTTTTTCTTTAAGTGCTTGCTCGGCACTACCGCCTATAAACCAGGCATCTTTAGTGAGTTTAGTAAGAACTACCCCACGGGTG
>FWWL01002574.1_pt1 | contig 35453 bp, 29 predicted proteins | sample 2228331 | NCBI WGS metagenome assembly FWWL01 (sample SAMEA103939775, study PRJEB20133) | metagenome
TTCACCCGTAGAGGCGGCGCGCAGGATCTCCTTCCTCCTCGCGGGAGGGGTACTCCCGGTGAGCAGCTCCACCCGCACCTGCATCTCGTCTGGGAGGAGCTGCACGAGGTTCCGAAAATGCTGCTCGGCCAGGATCTCCGTGGGAGCCATGAAAACCCCCTGGTGCCCGCTCTCCCGGGTGAGCAGTAGGGCCATGAGGGCCACCACCGTCTTTCCCGAGCCCACCTCCCCCTGCAGTAGGCGGTTCATGGGCCGGGGTGAGGCCATGTCCCTGGCTATCTCCTGGAACGCCCTCCTCTGGGCGGAGGTGAGGCGGAAGGGCAGGGCCTCCAGCAGCCCGCATATAAGGGCCCCCGGAGCGGCATGGGCTATCCCCACCGTCTCCTCTCGCAGGTGGCGGCGGTTGAGGGCCAGGGCCACCTGCATGAGGAAGAGCTCCTCGTAGGCCATCCGCTGGCGGGCGCGGTTGAGCCTCCCCAGGGAACTGGGAAAATGCATCTCCCTCAGGGCCTGGGACCGGTGGGGGTAAGCACGGCGGCGGCGCAGCTCGTAGGGCACGGGGTCGGGCAGGTCGCCGTACTGGTCCAGGGCGCGCATGACCAGCCGCCGGAGCATGGCCGCGCTGAGCTTCTGGGTGGCCGGGTGGAGGGGTATGATGCGCGCGGTGTGCACGGTCCTGGGCCCGGCCTGATCCGTGTCCTCGAGGATGTCGTAGGCGGGGTTGACCATCTGCAGCCTTCCGAAGCGAAACTGCACCTTTCCCGAGAAGACCACCTCCGTGTCCGTGGTGAGCCTGTCCGCATGATAGGGCTGGTTGAACCAGATCCCGTAGAGGTAGGCCGTTCCGTCGTAGACGGCCACGCTGAGCACCGAGCGGCGGGGGTCGAGTCGGCGCAGCTCCGCCGAGCGCACCTTTCCCACCACCGTGGCCTCCTCGCCTATGCGGACCTCGGAGATGCGCGAGATCCTCCGCCTGTCCAGATACCGGCGTGGGAAGTGGAAGAGGAGGTCCTCCACCGTCTCTATCTCCAGGGCTCGCAGCTGCTTCAGGAGGCTGGAACCGACTCCGCGCACCGTGGTGACCGGACGTCGGAGGGACTCCCAGTGCGCGGTCAGCTCCTCCGCCCTCCTTTCCGGGCCGTCTTCCGCGGGGGTCATGGATCAACCTCCCTCATCAGGGTGATGGGAAGAACGTCTTGTGAAGCCGGAACGCCACGGCCGCAGCGCGGAGGCGGCATCGACCATTTGGCACCGAGGGAAGCGTCCGTCACGTCCGTCCTTCGCCGGAGCCGCGGCGCGGGCGGCGAGGTCATCCCCGTTGATGAACCCCATCCGTGACCTCAAACGCGGGGCTCCCGCCCGTCCCCATGCCCCGTTCGCTCCCGTATCCCCTCCGCCCCATCCGCCCACCGGGCTCGGGCGCATCCCGCTCGAGCGGCTCCCCCTGCGGCCCGGGGACCGCCTCACTCCACCCCGAAGATGTAATGATAGACTGGCTGTCCCCCGTCGATGACCTCCACCTCGAAGCCTTCTTCCTCCAGGAAGCGGACGATGTCCCCCTGGTCCCTGCCCGCTGCCCCCTCTCCCACGATGACGCTGATTATCTCCCCGCCCTCCTCCACCATCCTGCGCAGGAGGAGCAGGGCGGCCTCCTTCATGTCCTCCGATTTGGACACTATCTCTCCACGGTAGATGCCGATGTAGTCGCCTTTCTTGATCCTTCCCAGGCGGCATCTGCTGTCGCGGACCGCGGTGGTCACCGCCCCCGTTCGGACGCCCTTCAGGGCCTCGGTCATCCGCCTGCGGTTCTCCTCAAGGCCCGAGCGGGGGTCGAAGGCCACCATGGCCGCGAATCCCTCGGTAATGGCCGCGGCGGGGATCACCGCCAACTCCTTGACGGTCAAGGACCTGGTCTGCTCCGCGGCGGGGATGATGTTGCGGTTGTTGGGGATGAGGATAACCCGGTCCTGGGGGAGGGAATCCACGGCATCCAGCAGTTCCGCGGTGCTGGGGTTCATGGACTGCCCCCCGTCAACTATGCGGTCCACGCCCATGGAGCGCAGGACGTCCTTTATCCCCTCCCCCACCGCCACCGCCACCACGCCCACCTGCTTCTCCGCCGCCTCCGTCCCCCTGCCGGAGCCAGCACCCGGAATCCCCCTCTCCTCCACCTGCTCGCGCAGGTCGGTTATCTCCACGTCGCTAAGGCGGCCCACTCGGGAGGCCTCCTCGATGACCTTTCCCAGCTGGTCGGTGTGCACGTGCACCCGGTAGACCTTGTCCCCTCCCACCACCAGCACCGACCCTCCCAGTCGGTGGAGGGTCTCCCGGAACCTCTCCACGCGGGAATCCTTGCAGTGCAGGATGAACTGGGCCTCGTAGCGGAAATCCTCCACCCCGGCGCCGGAGGGGAGGCCGGTCATCTCCACCTCCTCCTCCACCTCGCCCAGTTCCTCGCCGGTGAGGAAGGCCAGGAACCCCTCGAAGATGGCCAGGAGTCCGCGTCCCCCCGCGTCCACCACCCCCGCTTCCTTGAGGACCGGGAGCAGCTCCGGGGTCTGGTCCAGTGCTTCCTTGGCCTTGCGGGTCACCCCTGAGAGCCATTCCTCGAGCGTGGAGCATGCGTCCTTGATCCTTTTCCCCTCGTCGGAGGCCGCCTTCACCACGGTGAGGATGGTGCCCTCCACAGGCTTCATGACCGCGCGGTAAGCGATCTCGGCGCCGCGGGAGAGGGCCTCGGCCATGGCCTCCACGTCCAGGCTCTCCTTGTCCTCCATCACCTCGGTCATCCCTTTGAGGATCTGGGAGAGCACCACCCCCGAGTTGCCCCGCGCCCCCATAAGAGAGCCCCGGGAGATGGCGCGGCAGATGGAGGCCATGTCCTGATGGTCGGCCTCCCCCACCGCCTCCTTCACCGCCTGCATGGTGAGGAGCATGTTGGTCCCCGTGTCCCCGTCGGGAACGGGGAAGACGTTCATGGCGTTTATCTCTTCCTTGTGCACCCGCAGGGCGTCAATGGCGGCGTCCACCATGCCCACGAGATCCTCGGCGTGCAGCCTCTCCACCAAGCCTCCCACCCCCGCCTTCAGGACTCTCGCACGCCCTGCACGTGGACCTGGACGTCCTCCACCTTGAGCCCGGTACAGGTCTCCACCACGTACTTGACCTGTTCGATGAGGTTGTGGGCCACCTCCACGATGTTCAGGCCCGCTTTGATAATGACGTAGAGGTCGAAGCTCACCGCGCCGTCACGGCGCTTGAGGCGCACCCCCTTGCGCAGGGACTCCCTTCCCAGTAGCTCGGCCACGCCCTCGTGGAGGCTCTGGCTGGCCATCCCCACGATCCCGTAGCAACGCGTGCAGGTGAGGCCGGCGAGGTCTGCCAGGACCTCGTCCTTGATGGTAATCCTTCCCAGGTCTTCCGCCGTTCTATCTTCCCTCAAACCGTTCCTCCTGGTCTCCCGCGCCCGGGACGGTATGATTATAGCAACCGTATGTGACCGCAACCAGGACGGGAGGTCTACCGCTCCGGAGGAGTCGGAGGTTATCCGCCCCCGAGTCTTGCGACCACCGCGGGGGCTGGAGGGCTACCGACGAGGTTCACGAGTGCCCTGGTCGGCCCTCGGGCAACGGTGTTCGCAACGGGACAAGCCGACCGGCGGAAGGCGAGGCGTTCGGATGCCTGGGGCCATCCGCCCCGGCGCTTCCGGAAACCGCCCTGCCCGCTAGCGGGACGACCAGGAGAAGGGGGGACGGCTGCCCGCCTCCGACGCCTCCGTAGATCACCGGTTCGGCGAATAGGGCGGACATCGTGGGGGAGGGCGGTTGCCCGCCTCCGACGCTTCTGGTAACATACACCCGAATGTTCGGAGGAGGTAGGTATGTCCAGAGTATGTGAGATATGCGGAAAGCGGCCCGGCTTCGGGTTCAACATAAGCCATTCGCACCGCAAGACCAAACGCCGCTGGAATCCGAACATACAGAGGATAAGGGTGGTGGTCGATGGTAAGCCCGCGCATATGAACGTGTGCACCAAGTGCATGAAGGCGGGCAAGGTCACCCGTCACTGAGAGGCGGCGACCGCCTTTTCCACCTCGGCGAGCATGCGGTCCAGGGCTTCGATGACCCCTTCCGCCTCCCCCGCCTCCATGATCAGGGGAGGGAGTATCTGGCTCACCGAAGTGTCGTTGTTGGCGTAGATGGTGAGGATGCCGTGCCGGAAGCCGGCCAGGGTCATCAAGGGCCCGCAGACCTCATGCACCATCTTCAACCCCATCATCAAGCCCCTCTGTCTGGTCTCCACAAGGACGTCCGGGTGGGCGGCGCGCAGCTCCTCGAACCCCCTGGCGAAGACCTCCGCCAGTTCACGCACGTGTTCCAGGAACCCTTCCTCGGAGATGATCCTCAACACCTCCAGGGCCACGTGACACCCGATCTCTGCACCCCCGAAGGTGGAGACGTGGATGAAGGGATTGGCGTCCAGGAAGGGGTTCAGTCGGTCGGCGTAGACGGTGGCGGCTATGGGATAGAGGCCTCCGGACAGGCCCTTGGCGGTGACCAGGATGTCGGGGACCACCCCGTAGGTGTCGATGCCCCACACCTCGCCGCAGCGTCCCAGTCCCGTCTGCACCTCGTCGATGATCATCACCGCCCCGTGCCGGTCGCAGAGCTCCCTGACCCCGGCGAAGTAGTCCTCGGGCGGCACCACTATGCCCATGGTGGCGGGTATGGTCTCGAAGATGACCCCGGCCACGCTCTCATCCATGGCCTCCTCGAGGGCCCGCAGGTCTCCGAAGTCCACCTGCCGAAAACCGGGAGGGAGAGGTCGGAAGGGGTCGCTGTATTTGGGATCCCCCGCAGCCAGCGCGAAACCGGTGTGTCCGTGGTATCCTCCCCGGGCGGAGATGATGCCCGGTCTGCCGGTGTGCGCGCGGGCCAGCTTGATGGCCGTATCCACCGCCTCCCCTCCCCCCACGCCGAAGACCACACGGTTGAGGTCTCCCGGCGAGAGCTCGGCAAGCCGCTCCGCGAGGAGAGCCCGGTGTTCTGAGACCAGGTGGTGATTGCCGATGTCCAGCTCCTGCAGCGCCTCCCGCAGCGCGGCCACGACGCGGGGATGGCGGTGCCCCAGGTTGAAGACCCCACCGTTGCAGTGGCAGTTTATCAATCTGTTTCCGTCCAGGTCCCAGACGTAGATGCCCTCCCGCCGACCGAAGATGAAATCGACGCCCGCTTCCCGGAAGAACCTGGCCTTTCCGCTGGAGACGTGCCTGGCGAACCTCTCGAATATCCTCTCCTTGTCATCCCCGCCCACCAGGGACATCGACCCTCACCCCTTCCCTCGCACACGGTATGGCGCCGCACCTCGTCCTTTGATCCCAGCCCACCAGGTCCCCGCCCACCGGGGACACCGACCTTTACCCTCCACCCTGCACGGCATCGCCCCACCGATGAACTCCATCTCGCCACGAGCCCGACCTTCTCCTCGCCACCGGCCATCCCGCTCCACGCCCCCACGCCGGTAGCTCCCCCTCGGAAAGACCGCCCTCCATCCCGCACCTCCGCACCTTGGCCCCCCGGAAACCGGGCCCACCGGGCCGCCACGGGCACCTCACCCCGTTCCCACCCGGATATACCCTGACCCCCTCGACCTGCCCCGGTAATACCCCGGCGGCGGCTTCCTCCTCGGGTATCTGGGCAAAGGCCTTGGGGTCGTTCCTTGACCTATCACGTTAATACCCCGGCGGCGGCTTCCGCCACCTCCTTACCTCCTCTCCCCGGGTGATTGCGGGAACCGGTTTTCTCCCGCACGCAACGGGGACCGGGGATCCCCCACCACGGGCCGAGTGCGGGATCCCCCACCCGGGCGAGTGCGGCAACCGGATGCTCGGGCACCGCCTCCCCTACCACCAAGTCCGCGTGCGGGAACCGCGCACCCCGTCATCTCCTCCTTATCCTCCCCGGGAGGATGTAGGGATAATCCCTCCTCAGGATGCGGGTGTGCAGAAAGCGGTCCAGCCTCCTCAGGTTGAGGTAAAGGGACCAGATCAGCGCATCCTCCCGGTAGTAGGAATCCACGTCCTTCTTGCCGATGGGCCGCACCCCCAGGTCGGAGGCCTCCTCGGAGAAGAAGCGGTTGACTTCCTCCACCAGCCGGGGTATGAGGTCGGCCCTCTGTTCCTTGTAGAAATTGGCGACGAGGTCGATGGTCACGGAGCGGAGATCGTAGTAGCGGGTCATCACGTCCTCGAGGAACAGGAGGCGCACGATCCACACCAGGAAGGAAGGCGCGCTGCGCAGGAAGAGCTCCGGGTCCAGCTGTTCCACCCCCTCCACCCGGAAAAGAGGGGTGCTGGTGTCCAGATACAGCAGGCGGGCCTCCGATCCCGGGTGCGGGTGCCCGGGGTCGAACCCCGCCACGGACCAGTTGGATATCTGGCCGTCCACGGCCACTTCCAGGTCCTTCCTGCCCCGGTTGAAATCCCGGACCTTGCGCAGTTCCCGCAGCACCATCCACACCAGGCCCACCACGCCCTCCTCGTCCAGCGCATGGATGACCTTGTTGCCTATGGATTCCGGGGGCATCTTCTCCTGGAGGATGTAGAAAACGGGCCGGCCTCGTGAGGTGATCACCTCCGCATACCCGTGGGCGGGGAGCCCCAGTCCCACCTCCTCCTCCAGCAGCCGGTTGTACCGGAGGTAGGTCTCCCGGTAACGGACCATCTCCTCCGGATCCCGGAATATGGGCATGCGCTTCACCGCCAGTCCCCGCAGCCCCTCGGACTGTATCTCGAAGACGGTGCTTATCTCACCGTAACCCAGTATGCGCGCCGGGATCCTGCCCGCTTCCGGTCGCCTGGGGTCCAACCCTTCCTCGAACTCCCTCAGGAGAGCCTCGTCGACCTGGATGAGATCCGCCATCCTCAGCCTCGCAGCCTTTCTCGCCGAATCACGCCATTCGCACGGTAACTTAGATTCTGCCACATATCCTCCGGATTCGTTACCCCTTGCCTGGACATACCCTACCTGGCCTCCCTTTGGCGGTGCATGGTGCGGGAAGGTCTCGATCCTTCCGGCAGCCGCATCCCCTTCCCAGAAGGCGGGACCCGGTGTTTTCCCTGAAATCCTCGAGGATCAGGGGGAATCCCCAAAACCGCATCCCCTTCCCGGAATAAGCCGAGCAAAGCTTATCAAGATATTCATTGACATAATCAGGAGGAATCCCCAAAACCGCATCCCCTTCCCGGAGGGAGGGGCCCGGTGCTTGCGGGGCGCTCATGGAGCGAGGCCGCCACCCCATGAACTCCGGTCACTGAAACCCCGCGGGTATGGGTTGATCCGAAAAGTCCGATGGCGAGGCGACGAGGTATTTCAGCCCATGAGGTCCTCGCCGCCGGTTCCCCGTGACAAGACAGCCCGGCGATGAGGCGACCCCGACAAGCCGGTCCAAAGCCAGCGATGGGTGGGGTACTGACGCCCGTTTTTTCGGAAAGAAACCCCTACCCCCCGGGAAAAGCCCTACGTCCTGGACGCCGCCTTCTACCCGGCGCCGGTTTTCTTCGGAAAGAAACCCGTCCCCCCGGGCCGAAGGGCTCGCGACGGTCAGGTCGCATCGAAGCCCGGGGGGCGCGGGGAGGCCAAACGAAGGTCACTCAAGAGACATCCCCTGGGGTATCAAGATTCAAGACCTGACCCCCATATCACGTTGCCGGTCCGGAGGTCCAGGATGCGGATCTCGCCGTCCTCCAGGATCCCCACCGTGGGCACGCCGTCCCCCTTGGGAAGGGAGGGGCTGCCCGGGTTGCACACCACAATCCGGCCGTGATGCCGTATGCCGGGCACGTGGGTATGCCCGCGGACCAGGAGGTGCATCCCGTACCTGGCGGCCATCTCCGCCAGCTCCTCCTCCGGCATGGCGTCCCCGTGGGTGACCATCACGTTGATCTTCCCCAGGCGGCACACCACGTAGGGGGAGAGGATGGGGTCGCGCAGCGCGGCCTGGTCCACCTCCGAGTCGCAGTTGCCGCGGGCGTGAAGTACGGGAATGGGGCAACGGTTGAGCTCCTCGGCCATCCCCCGGGGGTCGTAATCCGGGAGGACGGGATTGAAGGCCCCGTGGTAGAGGTGATCCCCCGCGTGGAGAATCAGCTCGCAACCCTCGAAGTGCTCCAGGGCCTTCCTCCAGGCCACGGGGTCTCCGTGCGTGTCGCTCACCAGGCCGATCTTCATCTCCACCTCCTGCCTGCTTCCCTCCAGGCCACGGGGTCTCCGTGCGTGTCGCTCACCAGGCCGATCTTCATCTCCACCTCCTGCCTGCTTCCCTCCTGCCTGCTTCGCCTCCGCCAGACCGCCTCGTCATTCCGGGCCGGCGGGATTCACCGGCCCCCTCCCGCCTCCCAGGCGAAGGGACCCGTCCAGGGCACGGGTGACGAATTCCTTGGCCCCCCGCACCGCCTCCAGGGGCTCCCGCCCGAGGGCCAGGTAGGCGGCGAGCGCGGCGGAGAAAACGCATCCCGTGCCGTGGTCGTCGCGCGTCCTCAGGCGCGGGGCGGTCAGTTCATGGAAATCCTCTCCGTCGTAGAAGACGTCCAGGGATTCCTCCCCTCCCAGGTGACCTCCCTTGACCACCACGGTGCGTGCCCCGAGCCCGTGAAGGGCGCGCGCCGCCTCCCTCATCCCGCCCGGATCCCCGACTTCCAGTCCGGTCAGAAGCGAGGCCTCCATGAGGTTGGGGGTGAACACCAGGGCGCGGGGAAGGAGGTCCCGGAGCAGGGCCGTCCGCCCTGATTCCTCCAGAAGGGGTTGCCCGCTCGAGGAGAGGATGACCGGGTCCACCACCATTCTCCTCCACCCCAGCTCCTCCGCCAGCCCGGCTACCGCCCGGACCACCTCCGCCGTGGCCAGCATCCCCGTCTTCACCGCCGCTACCTCCAGGTCGGAGACCACCGCCTCCACCTGGGAGACCACGACCTCCGCCGGGAGGTCGAAGCGGGAGACCACCCTCAGGGTGTTCTGGGAGGTGACGCTGGTCAGGGCGCAGGTCCCGTGCACCCTCAAGGCGAAAAAGGTCTTGAGGTCGGCCTGGATGCCGGCTCCCCCGCCGGAATCCGACCCGGCTATGCTCAGGGCCACCGGCCAGGAGGGGCGGGAAGCCCTTTCTCGGGCCCGGGACTTGCTCATCTCAAACCTCCCGGAAATGTTCGTAGCCCACCTCGGAGACGTCGACCGTCCTTCCCCGAGCGTCCACCACCCTCACCCCGCGGCCTTCCGTCACCCGGCCGATGACCGTCGCCGGCAGCCGCTCCTCCAGGCAGGCCGCCGTCCCGGCGTCCGCGGTGAGGAGCAGCTCGTAGTCCTCCCCTCCGGAAAGCGCGGCACGCAGGGGGTCCGTTCCCAGTTCCAGCGCCATCCGCCGTGCGGTGTCCGATATGGGTATTTTTTCCAGATAGATCTCCATCCCCACCCCGCTCTCCTCGCATATGTGCCCGGCATCGCGCAGTAGGCCGTCGCTCACGTCGATGGCCGAGGTGGCGCCCAGTCGGCGAGCTTCCATCCCCTCCCGGAGCCGAGGCTCCGGATAGAGGTGACGCAGCGCGCAGTGGCCCTCGGGCTCCCCTCCCCTCATGAGCCATTCCAGCCCGAGCCGGGAATCCCCCAGGGTCCCGGTCACCAGAACCGCCTGGCCCGGTCGCGCCCCGCTCCGGGGCAGAAAGCCCTCCCCATCCAGCATCCCCACCAGGGAAACGGATACGAAGGTCCTCTCCGGCGAACGCACCACGTCACCGCCCGCCAGCATGCAGGAAAAGCGCCGGGCGCAGTCCGCCAGCCCCCGGTACATGTCCTCCAGCCCGGAGACCTCCTCGTCCCCCCGCAATCCCAGCACCACCAGGGCATAGGAGGCGCCGCCTCCACCCATGGCCGCCAGGTCGGAGAGGTTGACCGCCAGGGACTTGAAACCCAGGGAATGCCAGGTGGTGTAGGAGGGCTGGAAATGGACCCCCTCCACCAGGGCATCCGCGGTGTAGGCCCAAAGGCCGCCGGCTCCGTCCCGGAACACCGCGGCGTCGTCCCCCGCGCCCAGGACCAGATCGCCGCCGGGTCCGGGCATCAGGCGTCGCAGCGCGTCGATCAGCCCGAACTCGCCGCTCTCAGATACCTTCAATGCCCGCCACCTCTCATCCCGCCGTTCCCTCCGCCCCGCAAGGCGTTGAAGCGGGGCGTCCTGCCCCTCCTCAACCCCTTTGTCGAGGCGGTGAGCGAGTCCCGGGGACTGAGGCCCGAGGCCGCTCGCCTTTCCCGGGGCGACGCCCCGCCGGAAGGACACGCCAGCGCCCATCGCCCCGTCCTCCTCACCGCCTGCCGTGGAACCCTCCTCCCCGGCGCGTTTTCACTCCGCCATCTCCCGGTGCCCGGCCCCTCTACCTAATGGTAAATATTTACATTCGAGGTCCGGACCGCTCACTCGCAGGCCGGGACCTCCTCCTTTCCCAGGTACTGGGAGATGAAACGCATGGCACAGAAGTCTCCGCACATGGTGCAGGCCTTCTCGCCCTCCACCTGCCTCTCCCCGAAGAGGCGCCGCGCCTTCACCCGGTCCAGGGCCAGTTCGAGCTGCCCGTTCCAGTCCAGCGCCTTGCGGGCCCGGCTCATGCGCAGGTCCCACTCCCTGGCCTTCGGAAGTCCCCGCGCGATGTCCGCGGCGTGGCCGGCGATGCGGGTGACGATTACCCCCTCGCGCACGTCCTCCATGGTGGGCAGGCCGAGGTGTTCCCGCGGAGTCACGTAGCACAGGAAGTCGGCTCCCGCCAGGGCCGCCACGGCTCCACCTATGGCCGCCGCCACGTGGTCGTAGCCCGCGGCCACGTCGGTGACCAGGGGGCCGAGCACGTAGAAGGGCGCGCCCCCGGTTATCCCCTTGGCCAGCCTGACGTTGGCCTCCACCTGGTCCAGGGGTATGTGGCCCGGCCCTTCCACCATGCACTGCACCCCAGCCTCGCGGCATCTGCGCACCAGCTCTCCCAGGACCAGGAGCTCCGCGACCTGCGCGGCATCGGTGGCGTCCTGGATGCAGCCCGGCCGAAGCCCGTCCCCCAGGGAAAGGGTCACCTCATATCGCCGGGCGATCTCCAGCAAGCGGTCGAACCGTTCGTACAGGGGGTTCTCCCTCCCGTGGTGGAGGATCCAGCCGGCCAGGAAGGCGCCTCCGCGGCTGACGATGTCCGCCACGCGCGGGTTGGCCTTCAAGGTCTCCAGGACCCGCACGGTCACCCCGCAGTGAACGGTGATGAAGTCGACCCCCGAAGCGCAGTGGTCCTCCACCGCCCGAAACATGTCCTCTGGGGTCATGGCCACTATGCTCCCTCGCTCCTCCTGGGCCCGAACCGCTGCCTGGTAGATGGGCACCGAGCCCACCGGGAGCGGGGAGGCGGCCACTATGGCCTGCCGCACCCGGTCCAGGGCTCCCCCCGTGGAGAGATCCATCACCGCGTCCGCTCCTGCATCCACCGCCGCGCGGAGCTTCTCCAGCTCGTCCTCCACGGCCACGTAATCGCTGGAGGTCCCCAGGTTGGCGTTGACCTTGACCCGCGAACCGCCACCGATGATGCAGGGGCGTTCCGGGGTCCGGGCCCGGTTGCAGGGGAACACCGCCGTGCCTTCCACGATGGCCCGGACCACGTCCTCAAGGGGCAGCCCTTCCTCGCCGGCGGCCTTCCTCAGGGCGGGCGGTATATCGCCTCTCCTCAGTCTTTCGATCAAGGTAGTTCTTTCCATCTGTCCGCTCTCCTTCCCCCAGGGGGTCCTCGCACGCCGACCTGAAGGAAAAGGCCGGTCTGCCCTCATCCGCGACAGGCGTCCACCGCTCTACGCAGCCTCCTCACCGCCTTTTCCATGTCCGGAGCCGAGACGACCGCAGAGATCACCGCTATGCCGTCGGCCCCCGCCTCGAACACCCCCTCCAGGTTGTCCTCGTTTATCCCTCCGATGGCCACCAAAGGTATGCGAACCGCCCCGCGGACGGCCCGCAAACCCTCCAACCCCAGGGGCCTCCCGGCATCCGGCTTGGAGGGCGTGGGGAAGACGGGCCCCACCCCCAGATAATCCGCCCCTTCCCGCTCCGCGGCCACGGCTTCCTCCACCGAGCCCGCCGATACCCCCAGGACGGCCTTCGCTCCCATCATCTTCCGGGCCTCTCCCACCGGAAGGTCCTCCTGGCCCAGGTGGACCCCGTGGGCGCCCGCCGCCAGGGCCACGTCCACCCGGTCGTTGACCAGAAAAAGAGTCCCTCCGTAGGCCCTCACCATCTCACCGATGCGGAGGGCCAGGCTGTAGAGCTCCCGACCCGTCGCCTCCTTGTCCCTGAGCTGCACCGCATCCGCGCCGCCGGCGAGGGCGGCGCGCACCACGTCCAGGTGACCCCGCCCAGAGGCGGCGTCGACTGCGGTTATGACGTAGAGGCCCAGGCGGAGCGCCTTCTCGGCCCTTTCATCCTGGGTCGCGGTTCTCTCCTCGGCCACGGCCCTCTCCTTCTCCTCTTTCACCCGAACCTCCACGCGCCTTCCCTCCAGTCCCCACGGCGTCCTCATGCCCCGCCACGCCCTCTCAACGCCCGTCGGCCCCACCTCCCGCGGAGGAGGCGATGGGCTCAGTCCTACCGGCCGAGCAGCTCCAGAGCCAGCTCCGCTGCCCGTCGGCCGGAGAGGAGCATGCCGCCGAACACCGCTCCCATGCGGTGGGAACCGAAGACCGCGTTGGCGGTCATCCCGGCCACCACCAGGCCGGGGTGCACCTCCTGCGTGTTCCCCACCAGGGCTTCCTCTCCGCGTGCCGCCCACATAGGCCTCTCCCCCGCCACCCCTCCGGTGGGCGTGGACAACCGCAATCCGGGCACCTTCCTCAACAGGGTGCGGCAGACCTCGGCGTCGTGCCCGGTGGCGTCGATGACCAGCCTGGCCCGCACGGCCATGGGGTCCACGTGCAATCCCGCCCTCTCCACGGCCATCCAGTTGAGGACCACCCCGCACACCCGCCCGTTCTCCCGGAGCACCAGGTCCTCCACACCCATCCCCACCCAGATGCGGGCCCCCGCGTGCAGGGCGGCAGCGGTGCAGCAGGAGACCGCTTCCACGGAATCGGCCACGTAAAGTCCCGGCTCCGCCGGCCTCAGCCGCACGCCCGCCTCCTCGAGTATCGGCGCCGCCTCCTCCTGTACCACGATGCGGGGAAAGAGCATCCCCCCTCCCCACATCCCCCCGCCCACGTGGAGGTTCCTCTCGAACACCGCTGTCCTCAGGCCCGCCCCGGCGAGATAACGGGCCGCGGTTATCCCCGCAGGGCCCGCGCCGGCGACGGCCACGTCCAGCTCCAGGTCGGAGAGAAAATCCTCACAGAAGGAGCGGGTGATCAGGGCGGTTATGGTGGTCTCCTCGATGGCCATTCTACCTCCTTCCACTTCTTCCTCTTCTTCCTCACTCTCCACGATTCTGGCCCGATTCCCGGACCTATTCGCCACTCACGGGGGAAAGGCACAGGGGCGTGTGTCCGCGCACCCCTTTTCCGGTCCGCTACGCCGCAATCGGGGGCGGGCCCTCCTGCCCTACCGTTGGTTGGAGATGGCCGTTCGCCTCCACACAAACAAAGCGCCGCCACCCGAAGGGTCAGCGGCGCGAAAAGATCCGTTCTTCTAAAAACGTCCCGGCCATGTTCCCTTCGCTGGCATTACCCAGATCAGGTTCCAGGGGTATGCTCTCAGCCCCCGCTCGGGAGCACCCCCACATGGCAAAGTTTTCAAGGCTCCTTCCGGGCCTACCCGGGCCCGTGCGTTCATTGAGAGGCCTCGCCGTGCCCCACCGGCCGGCGGCCCGAACTTCTTCCTCCTAATGTTAGGACGAAGATTATGCTATCACCATAACCCTTGTCATGTCACCCGCCATGGAGGGTGCGCTTCCCCATCGTCCGTTATCCGGGAGGCCGCAGTGCATCCCTCGCGCTTTTCAGGCCGAGGGGCACCCGTCCGGGCCACGTCGCCCACACCGATTCTTTACACCCGACGCCTCCGGTTCGGAGCCCTTCCACCCCCCGACCTCGGAAACATCCTCCTGGATACTTTTTCCACCGGATACCCGCTGGAGGGCGGGGGTCAGCACGAGGAAAACGAGGGTCGCTGCCCCGCCTATGATGCTCCTCCGAGATCATCATCTATAATTATTCCCAGAAAGGAGCGTGGAAACATGACCGAGGAGAGCAAGGAAAAGCTGGAATGCGAGGTCAACGACCCCGCATCCGGTGAGACCCAGGGCCGGACCGCGGAACCCGCTGAGGGCGACGAGCCGTCCCCGGCTGAACCCTCGGTAACCGGGGAGGGGACCCCCGCCTCCGGCGGCGAGCGAGACCGTCCCGAAGGCCGTCCCTCTCAGGCCACAGGGGCTCGACAGCGCGGCAGAACTTCGCGGGAAAAGGCGGAGGGGGCAACCACCTCGAAGCGGACCGGGAGTGAGGCCGGGGAGACGCGCGGTGAACAAAGCCCCTCCGCGGAGGGGACGGCGGGAGCGGAAAAGAGGGGCGCATCCGGCGACGGCGAGCCCGGCAAGAAGGAGATGGGCGAGGAGGATTTACGGCGCCTGGTGGAGGAGAGCCTGGAGCGGGTGACCGTGGCGGAGGTGACCCTCGCGGCGATGAACCAGTTCGCCAGCCTGGGCTATCTCAAGATGGGCCTCCCGGCGAGCGTCAACCTGAAGTACCGCGACCTCTCCCAGGCCCTGCTGGCCATAGACGTCCTGGAGGCCATGATCAAGGGGGCGGAGGGGAAGATCCCGGAGGACAGCCTCAAGCCCTTCCGCGGCACACTGGCCAACCTGCAGTTGAACTACGTGCAGCTGAAGAAGCGCCTGGGCTGAAAGCGCGGCGCGCGGCCTTGATGAGGGTCGAGGCGTTGAAGGAAGACTTCCAGGCTGAAGAAGCGCCTGGGCCGAGAAGGCATTAGCGGCGTCCCCATGACTTCACCCGGCCGCGGAGTGAGTCGTCTGTCGGGTCATTCCCAGGAGAGAGCGTCCACGGCACCGAGGGAGAGATAGACGTGCTCCCTCTCCTGCCTCTCCCCGGCCAGAGTGCAGCTCACGTCCCGGAGCACCAGGACCCCGCCCTCCTCCACCTTCTCCAGATTCCCGCGGAAATAATGGCCTCCCCGGGTCCAGACCATGAGCTCTCCGCCCCCGCGGGACCTTAGCAGGGACATGAAGACCTGGATCTCCTCCACGACCGTCACCCACCTCCCTTCAGTGCCTCCAGGCGCCGCCGCGCTCTTTTGTCGTGTGGCTTGTAGAAAAGATAATCCTCGAGATCCTGCTCGGCCTCCTCCGTCTTCCCCAGCTCCATCCAGGCCAGAGCTCTTTTGTAATAGGCCTGGGCGTAATCGGGGTACAGTTCGATGGCCATGGAATAATCTTCCACTGCGGAACGGGGATCCCCGGCGGAGGCGTGGACGTCGCCGCGGGCGGTGTAGGCGGCGGCGAAGTCCGGCTTCAGGGCGATGGCCTTACTCAGGGGCTCCAGGGCTTCCCCGTATCTTCCAGCTCTTCCCAGGGCCACCCCCAGGTTGTACCAGGCCACCACGAATTCCGGGTATAGCTCCACGGCGCGCCGGTACATGGGGATGGACTCGGCGTATTCTCCCTTGGAATCGTGAAGTTGAGCCCGGGAGTTGAGCTCGGTAGCCTCTTTTATGGCCTCTATGCGCCCGCCCGAGAGCGCGAACCCGCATACGGGGCACCGTTCCACCCCAGCGGGTATCTCCTTGCTGCAGTTGAAGCAGCGCGTGCTCTCGGACAATTCCCTCCCCCAAAAAAATGGTGCCCTTGGGGAGATTCGAACTCCCGCACGTGGCTCCGGAGGCCACTGCTCTATCCGCTGAGCTACAAGGGCACCGTCATCCTCTTGCGTCATTAAGATATTATCAACCCGCAAGCCCCATTTCAATCCGCGTGGAGGTCCGCTGCGCGGCGGCGCATCCACCTCCCCCGCACCGCTTCGTCCCGGTGCCTTCCCTTGGTCCCGCCCCACGCGAGCCCGTAGGCGAAGTCCGCACCGCCCATCCCTGCGCCCCACCCCCACCCGCGGGCGGGACGGCCGCTCCGGGCATATCCGGCGCCGAGGTCCTGCCCGCCTCTCAGACCAGCCTGACCACGGCGCGTCCCTTGGATTTCTTGTTCAGGAGGAGCTGGAACCTCTCCTCCACCTGGTCCAGGGTGATCTCGGTGGCGAAATCCTCCAGGTTGTCGGGCTTCCACTCCCCGGCCATCTTCTTCCACACCTCGAGGCGGAGGTCCATGGGGCACTCCACGGAATCGATGCCGATGAGGGTCACCCCGCGGAGGATGAAGGGATACACGTTGAGGTTCAGTTCGTGGCCCCCGGTGTTCCCGCAGGTGGTGACCACCCCCAGGTAGGCGGCCTGCCTCACCACCGTGGAGAGCACGTTCCCACCCACCGTGTCCACGGCGCCGGGCCATATGCCCTTGAGGAGGAGCTTGCCCGAGGTGTCGTCCACCTCCGATGCGGGTATGACCCTCGAGGCCCCCAGCTCCCTGAGCTTGGCCTCCACCTGGGGGTACTCGGACTCATCCACCAGCCCCGCCGCCGCAACCACCCGGTATCCCAGCTTGGCCAGGAAGCGCAGGGCCAGGGAGCCCACGCCGCCGCTGGCCCCGGTCACCAGCACCTCACCGGCATCGGGCTTTACCCCCGCCCAGGTGAGCTTGTACACCGAGAGGGCGGCGGTGAACCCGGCCGTCCCGTAGATCATGGACTCCTTGAGGGTGAGGCCCGCCGGCAGCCTGACCACCCAGGAGGCGGGCACGCGGATGTACTCGGCCATACCCCCCGAGGTATTCATCCCCAGGTCGTAGCCGGTGACCAGGACCTCCTCCCCGGGCTTGAAATCGGGGCTCGCGCTCTCCTCCACGACACCCGCGGCGTCGATGCCCGGCGTGTGAGGGTAGTTCCTGGTCACGCCGCGATTCCCGGTGGCCGAGAGGGCGTCCTTGTAGTTCACCGAGGTGTAATGCACTCGGATGAGCACCTCGCCCGGCGGGAGCTCGTCGGTGTCCCTGGTCTCTATGCTGCGGGTGAAGGTGCCGTCTTCCCGCTCGCGGACCACGATGGCCTTGAAGGTCTTGCCCATCTTACCCCTCCTCTACCCAACTCCGTCCTGGACCTCGTGCGCTCCTTCCCTTATACGGGGCCGGCGGCGATGAGGCGAGGGCCGGCTCCCGCAGCCGGGATCTCCTCCATCTCCGGAACGGTCGCTATGCGCACCAACATTATCCCCGTCCGGGGCTCGCCGGGTCAAAGCATACCCTGAAGGAACGGTGCCCATGCCTTTTTTCGGATTCCGGAAACGAGATGGAGCTATCCGGGAAGCGGTGGTATGAATCGCGGCAGCGCCCATGCCTGCGTCCGCATACTGGAGTCGAGACCAAAGGGGAGAGCGGCCGGGGTTCTGCCCTTCGCCGTGCCCTGATCCCCGGGTAAAGCGAATCCACGTCCTCGCTAACCGGTCGAGCGGCCAGACCGCGCCCCCGCGCCCGGACCCCAGGGGTGAGACCGGACCCCTCCCGTCACCACGCCGCTCACAGCTCCTCGAGCCGGTTGATGGCCGGCACCCGCACCGCCACGCCGGGATGCCTTTCCCTCATCAGGGCCAGGAAGGGCTCGAGGTCGATGGACCGGCTGAGGGGAGGGTAGAAGTCGTCGTGGTGGTGGGGGACGACCGCGGCGGGGCGCACCCGGTCCACCAGGCCAGCGGCCACGGCACAGATGTCCGTCCTTCCCTGAACCGGGACCATGAAAACGTCCACCCGCCGGTCGGGGACCCAGTCCATGCAGGCGCTCCCCAGGTGGAGGACGGTTTTTCCCTCCGCCTCCACCAGCCAGCCCAGCACCTCGCCGGTGGGGTAGCGGTGGGTGCCCAGCCGCGCCAGGCGCGTGAGCTCCGTGCGGCACCTCCACAGGGTGGTGAGGACCAGCCCGATGTCGAAGGTGACGTGGCAGGCTGGCACCGCGATTACCCGGAAGGGTCCCGCTTCCTCCGTCTGTCCCGGCCGCCGGGGACGAAGCCGTTCCAGGGGTACGCCCCGCGCGGCCAGCGAGGCGCATACGGTGGGGGATGCGAAGACCTCCGCCCTGGAATGTTCTACCAGCTGGGGGACGTCGAGCGTGTGATCGAAGTGCCCGTGGGTGAGGAACACCGCCTCCGCGTGCCTCAGATCCGGGGGCCTCAAGGGTTGGCGGGGAGTGGCTCTCCGGTTACGGGTAAGGTAGGGGTCGATGAGGATGCTGGTCCCGCCGCTGATCAGCTCGAACCCCGCCGTCCCCAGCCACCTGTAGCGCATCCCCTCCTCCTCGGCTCTCAACCCTGCCCGCGGTCCAGGGCGCGGGCTATGCGCTGCAGGCACTTCTCCCGACCCAGGATCTCCATGGACTCGAAAAGGGGCGGGCTCACCTTGCTGCCGGTGACAGCCACCCGGATGGGCTGGAAGGCTTTGCGGGGCTTGAGCCCCATCTCCTCCACCATGGAGCGCAGGAGGGACTCGATGCCCTGGGCGTCATATCTTTCCAGCTCCAGGAGGCGCTTGCCCGCCTCGCGCAGCACCGCCAGGTTCTCCTCTCCTTCCAGGAACTGCCTGGAATCCTCGGCCACCTCCACCTCGCGGAAGAGGAAGGCCAGCAGGGGCACCGCGTCGGAGAGCACCTTTATCCTCTCCCGGATGAGGGGAGCTGCGCGGCGCAGCTTCTCCGCGCCCTCCCGGTCCCCCTCCTCCAGCAGGCCCTCCCGGACCAGGAAGGGCCGGACCGCCTCGGCCAGCTCCCGGTCGTCCATGGCCATGATGTACTGGGAGTTCATCCAGTAGAGCTTCTCCATGTCCCATACCGCCGGCTTGGAGCTCACCCTCTCCAGGCTGAAGCTGGACACCAGGGTTTCCAGGTCCATGATGGTGGTGGAATCGTCCAGCGACCAGCCGAGGAGAGCCAGGAAGTTGATCATGGCCCGGGGGAGGAAACCAGCTTCCCGGTAATAGCCCACGGCCACGTCGCCGTGACGTTTGGAGAGGGGCTTCCCGTCCTGCCCCACTATCATGGGCAGGTGGGCGAAGGAGGGAGGCTCCTTGCCCAGGGCGCGGTAGATGAGGATCTGCTTGGGGGTGTTGGGCAGGTGGTCGTCTCCCCTCACCACATGGGTGATGCGCATGTCGATGTCGTCCACCACCACCGCCAGGTTGTAGGTGGGGGTCCCGTCGTTGCGCAGGAGCACGAAGTCCTCGATCTCGCGGTGGCGGAAGATCACCTCTCCCCTCACCAGGTCGCGGACCTTCGTCTCCCCCTCCTCCGGCACCCGGAAGCGCAGGGCGTAGGGTCGCCCCTCCGCCTCCATCCGCCGTGCCTCATCCTCCGGGATGTCACGGCAACGGCGGTCGTACATGGGATTGCGTCCCTCGCGCATAGCCCTTTCCCGCCTCTCCTTGAGCTCCTCCGGAGAGCAGAAGCAACGGTAGGCGTGGCCCTCCCGCAGGAGCCTGCCGGCGGCTTCGCGGTAAAGGGCATAGCGGCCGGTCTGGCGGTAGGGCCAGTGGTCTCCTCCGGCGTCCGGGCCCTCGTCCCAGTCCAGGCCCAGCCACCGCAGGTCGGTCATGATGGCCTCGATGGCCTCCTCGGTGGAGCGGGAGAGGTCGGTGTCCTCGATGCGCAGGATGAAAGCCCCTCCCGACTGGCGTGCCAGCAGCCAGTTGTAAAGGGCTGTACGCGCGCCTCCCACATGGAGGTAGCCGGTGGGGCTGGGTGCGAATCGCAGGCGCATGGTCCTCCTCCGTCCTTTCCGTCCTCGCAAGGTCCCGGACGACTGTTCTGGCTCACCCGGGAGCGAAAACTATCATAGCAGACATCCCGCAGGGCCATGCGGCGATGGGAGACCGCCCGCAGGGAGCGGCGATTTTACGGTATCCACGAAAGAGTTTTCCATCCGCGGACGGGATATGCTCCTCGGTGTTTTCGGGCACGACCGTGGACGACCTCTCCCCCTTCGGTGATGGGATACGCCGCCGAGTGGCCGGTCGGAAGGCGCTGCGCGGATCACCTGCACACCTGGCGAGGGGTAAACGGTGCGGCGCGCCTTTAAGAACGCGGAATCGGAGCGGGGACCGGAGGGCCGGGAGGCGAGGCCTTCCCTCATTTCTCCACCAGGCGGCGGAAGGTAAGCGTCCACAGAGCGGAGACGAAGCCGGAGACCAAAGTCTGACCGAGCACCAAAAAGAAGACCAGGGCCAGCCAGCAGGCGATGGCCAGGAACCGGCCGACGGGCGGCACGGGAAATCCATCCGCCGCCGCGACGGCCAGCCAGGGAAGGAGCAGGGAGAGGACCCAGGCCGTGGCCAGAAAGCACAGGCTCGCCGCCATCGCCTGCAGCCAGGCGGTGAGGCAGGCGGGGAGCTCGCGACGGAGGAGCCTCCATCCCTCCCTCCAGGCTTCCACGCTCCTTTTACCGCGCGTCACCGCGTAACGGGCGGCCAGGGCGGCGGTCACGCCGAGGTAAAAATGGGCCAGCGCCAGGGAGACCGCCCAGGTGACGAGGAGGAAGAGGTAGGGGAGCACCAAACGGAGGCGAGGGTCCCACCTTCCCCAGGCCAGGACCAGCAGCGAGGGCAGCGTTACCAGGAGGAGCCTCATGGCGTCCCATGGGAGGAGGACGGCGAACAGCGCGGGATAGGTCCCGCGGGCTCCGGCAAGGGGTCCGCGGATCCGGTCCCGTGCGGGACCTTTCCGCGGCGGGGCGTCGGGGTCCGCGCCGGCATCACTCCCGCCCCTCCCGGTATCGGGCGGCGAGCTTGCCGGGGCAGCACCCGGAAGGCCCCCTTCCCGAGGGCCTCCCTCCGGCGCAGTCCCCTTCCCCCCGGGACTAAAAAATTCCTTATGCAGCCCGACTCCGCGCCTCATGTCCGCCTTACCGGGACGGCGCGCCAGTTCGTACACCTGGCGCACCAAGACCGTCTCCCCCAGGTAACCGACCGCCCTCTGGGCTACAAAGGACAGGACCGCCGCCCCGACCAGGACCAGGGCATCCGCCGCGCCCTTGCCTCCTCCTCCCCGAACCCATTCCGCGGCCCTTTCCCCCACCCACTCCGGGCCCCATCCGAAGAGAACGCGCCAGGTGTCGGACAGCCCGACGGCCAGGAGCAGCGAGGCGGGCCATAGCTCCCGCCTCTCGCGGACCGAACTCAGGGCTTCCCTCCAGGTGCTGCCGCTCCCCGGGAGGAGGTCTTCGGCCGGGCCCTCCGGATTTAAGGTCACCGCAGCCCCCTTCTCCCATCTCATAAGACCCCGTGGTATCGTCTATCGGTGGCTCAACCCCGGACTTAAGGTCACCGCGGCCCTCTTCCCCGAGCCTTAACCCTCAACGTCCCGCAGGTTGAAGCATAACAGCCCTCCTTAACCGAGTCGACGGCGTCTCGCTCGGGCGGAGGACGACCGCCCACGCCCTCCTACGGAATTCGTCCCCCCGCCTCCTCCCGGCACCCCTTTGCGGGAGGAGGATGGTGGTCGGCCGGCTCTCCCCACCGTCGTTGATGACCGCCCTACCTCCCGGGCGGAGGATAAACTCAAAGGGTATCACCCGCTTCCGGAAAAATGTCCCGGCTCCTCTCACGGGCGGGGGACGGACCGCACCAACCGCAAGGACACAGGCTCGGGAGAAAATCCCCACGGCGCGAATCCGGCCAAGGAGGGCGAGAGTCCGGGCCTCAACGATCCGGCAGACCTTCGCGACGGCTCGGGCGCGGACCGGGAGCCTCAACATCCCGTCCGGCGTCACGCGGCCCTCACGCCCGCGACACCGTGTTGCGCAGGGTCCCTATGCCCTCGATCACCACCTCCACCACGTCTCCGGGGCGCATCTCCCCCACCCCGGAGGGGGTGCCGGTCATGATCACGTCTCCCGGGTAGAGGGTCATGATCCGGGAGGCGAAGCTGATGAGTTCGGCCGGGGAGAAGATCATGTTGGAGGCCGGAGAGGACTGTCGCACCTCGCCGTTGAGGCGGAGTTCCACGGTGAGCTCCAGGGGATCCGCCTCGGTCTCGATGAAGGGCCCCAGGGGACAGAAGGTGTCGAAGCTCTTAGCCCGCGTCCACTGACCGTCTCTGGCCTGCAGGTCGCGCGCGGTGACGTCGTTGCCGCAGGTATATCCGAGGATGCAGGATTCCGCCTCCCGCGGCGCGACGTCGCGACACTCCTTCCCGCAGATCAGCGCCAGCTCCGCCTCGTAGTCCACCCTTCGGCTCATGGCGGGGTAGATTATCACCCCTCCGTGGGCGAGGAGGGCGGAGGGGGGCTTCATGAACAGCACCGGTTCCTCGGGGAGGGGCATGCCCAGCTCCTCGGCGTGGTCCCGGTAGTTGAGCCCCACGGCGATTATCTTCTGGGGAAAGACGGGAGGTAGGAGCTCCACCTCCTCCAGGCAACAGGTCCTCCCCGTCTCCTTTATCCCGGTGAAAGGGGTGCGCTCCAGCTCCCGCAGCAGCCCGTCCTCCAGAAGGCCGAAGCGGATGTGTCCCTTATGAAGGTACCTGGCTATCTTCATCCCCGGGTGTCCTCCTGCCTCTTCCGCCGCTCCAGACCCCTACCCCTTGCGCCAGCAGGCCGGTCCCGGCCCCGGTTCGATCCGATGACCCGCCGTAAAACGCGATGCGCTCCTCCATGCCCCAACCCGGATGCGCTGCCGCGGCGCCCACCGCCTCCGGCCGCGTAACATATCCCAGGGGGCATCAAGATTCAAGACCTGACCCCTTTATGCAGAAGGCCGTATTCGATAGAGTCCACCAGGGCCTGCCAGGAAGCCTCGATGATGTTCTCCGACACTCCGATGGTCCCCCAGGTCCTCTCCCCGTCGCCGGTCTCGATGAGCACCCGGGTGACGGCGGCGGTGGCCTTCTCCGGGTTGAGGATGATGACCTTGTAGTCCTGGAGCTCGATGTCCTCCAGCTCCGGGTAGGCTCGCCCGATGGCCAGGCGCAGGGCGTTGTCCAGGGCGTTCACCGGGCCGTTGCCCTCCGCGGTGGCGATGATGCGCTTGCCCCGCACGTGCACTTTGATGGTGGCCTCGGTGACCACCTTCCCGTCCTCCCTCTTCTCCATGATCACCCGGAAGCTCTCCAGCCGGAAGAAGACCTTGTGCAAGCCCAGGGAACGGCGCATGAGCAGCTCGAAGGAGCCGTCGGCGGCCTCGAAGTGGTAGCCGCGGTGCTCCATCTCCTTGATCATGTCCAGGATCTCCTGCACCTTCTCCGGGTGGTTGCTGAGGTCGTATCCCAGCTCCTTCCCCTTGACGATGATGGTGGACTTCCCGGAGAGCTCGGAGACCTCGATGCGCTGGATGTTGCCCACCAGCTCGGGACGGATGTGTTCGTAGGTCTCCGGTTCGCGCACCACCGCGCTGACGTGCAGCCCCCCCTTGTGGGCGAAGGCCTTCTGTCCCACGTAGGGCTGGTGGGAATCGGGCTTGATGTTGGCTATCTCGCTCACGTAATGGGATAGTTCCACCAGGCCCCTCAGGTTCTCCAGGGAGACCACTGGGATGCCCATCTTGAGGACCAGGGCGGGGATGATGGAGCACAGGTTGGCGTTGCCGCATCTCTCCCCGTAACCGTTCACCGTGCCCTGTACCATGGAGACCCCTTCCATCACCGCGGTGAGGCTCACGGCCACCGCGCACTCGCTGTCGTTGTGGGCGTGGATCCCGAGGGGGACCGGTATCCTCTCCCGGACCTCGGAGATTATCCTCTGCACCTCCCAGGGAAGCGTTCCCCCGTTGGTGTCGCACAGGCACACCCAGTCCGCTCCGGCTTCCACCGCCGCCCGCACGGTGTCCATGGCGTAGCGGGGATTGCTCTTGTAAGCGTCGAAGAAGTGCTCCGCGTCGTAGATCACCTCCCGCCCGTGGCGCTTGGCGAACTCCACGGAGTCGGCGATCATGAAGAGGTTCTCGTCCAGGCCAGTGCGCAGGGCGGTACGCACGTGCAGCTCCCAGGTCTTGCCAACGATGCACACCACCGGCGTGTCGGCGCGCAGGAGCTCCTCCAGCTGGCGGTCCTTGTCCGCGCCGATGAGGGCCTTTCGCGTGGATCCGAAGGCCACCGGGACGGCGTTCTTCAGCTCCACCCCCTTGAGACGCCGGAAGAGCTCCTCGTCCTTGGGGTTGGAGCCCGGGTAGCCGCACTCCACGTAATGCACGCCGAACTCGTCCAGACGATGGAGGATCTTCAGTTTGTCCTCCACGGAGAGGGAGATCCCCTCCATCTGGGCTCCGTCCCGCAGGGTGGTGTCGTAGAGCTTGACCGTCCTCTCCATCATCCCCGTCTCGGGATCCTCTCTCATCGACAGGTCCTCGCCCTCAGGCCTCGCATTCCGCCGCGGCGAAACTCCTCCCCTCCCCGCCTCGCCCTCGGGCGGCCAGCCGCCGGCGCGCAGCTCGGGTCTCAGTCCACGTATTCCAGCCAGTGGTCGTAATTCCCGTCCCGCCCCTTGACGATGGCGAAGAACTTCTCCTGGATGCGCCGGGTGATGGGGCCCGGCTCCCCGATGAGCCGGTCGTCCACCTCGCGGATGGGCACTATCTCCGCAGCGGTACCGGTGAAGAAGGCCTCGTCCGCGTGGTAGAGGTCCGTGCGCACCAGGTCTTTCTCCCGGAAGGGTATCTCGAAATCCTCGGCTATGCGGATCACCGAGTCGCGGGTGATCCCCTCCAGGGCTCCCGAGGAAGTGGGCGGCGTGTAGAGAAAGCCGTTGCGCACCACGAAGACGTTCTCCCCCGCCCCGTCGGCCACGTACCCGTGCTGGTTGAGGAGGATGGCCTCGTCGTAGCCGGCCTCGGTGACCTCCATCTTGGCCAGGATGGAATTCAGGTACTGCCCGGTGGCCTTGGCCGCCGGGGGTATGGCGTTGGGGTCGTTGCGCCGGAAGGAGGATATCTTGGCCCGCACCCCGTGGCGGATCCCCTCCTCTCCCAGGTAGGCGCCCCAGGGCCACACCGCGATGGCCACGTTCACCGGCGCGCCCAGGGGATGGAGCCCCATCTCCCCGTAGCCCCGGAAGGCTATGGGGCGGATGTAGCAGCTCTTGAGGCCGTTGGCCCGGATGACCACCTTGGTGGCCTCCACCAGCTCCTCCAGGGAATAGGGTATCTCCATGCGGTAGATGGCAGCGGAGCGGAAGAGCCTTTTCAGGTGGTCGGTGAGGCGGAACACCGCCGCTCCCCTGGGCGTCTCGTAGGCGCGGATGCCCTCGAAGACCCCAGAGCCGTAGTGCAGGGAATGGGACAGGAGATGGACCTTGGCCTCCTTCCAGTCCACCAGCTCCCCGTCCATCCAGATCTTGTCCACTTCCGGGATCGGCATGACCACTCCTTCCGTTACCAGTTCCTGGCAAGCAACGACACCCTCGACATCGGACCGCCGGTTGTGCGGTCTTCCTCCGCCTTCATGCGGCGGAACAGGCGTTCTCCGTTGAGGCCGGGGGGCAGCGACCGCGGCTCAGCCTTCACGGATGTATTTTACGACAAGATCACCCACTTCCGTGGTGGACTTCCCCATCTTCCCCGCGGACAGGGAAAGGATGTCCCGCTCGCACACCCGCATCACGGCCCGCTCCACCCTCTCCGCGGCCTCGCGCTCCCCCAGGTGGTCCAGCATCATGTGCACTGCGCAGATGGCCGCCAGGGGGTTGATCACGTTCTTCCCGGTGTACTTGGGGGCCGAGCCCCCGATGGGTTCGAACATGGACACCCCCTCGGGATTGAGGTTCCCACCGGCGGCTATACCCATGCCCCCCTGGATCATGGCCCCCAGGTCGGTGATGATGTCCCCGAACATGTTGTCGGTGACCACCACGTCGAACCATTCCGGGTTCTTGACGAACCACATGCAGATGGCGTCCACGTGGGCGTAATCCGTGGCGATGTCCGGGTACTCCGCCGCCACCTCGTAAAAGGTACGCTCCCAGAGGTCCCAGGCGTAGGTGAGCACGTTGGTCTTCCCGCACAGAGTGACCTTGCGTCCCTTGTTCCGCCGCCGGCAGTACTCGAAGGCGAAGCGGATGCAACGCTCCACGCCCTTACGGGTGTTCACGCTCTCCTGAACGGCCACCTCGTCCGGGGTCCCCTTGCGCAGGAACCCGCCCGTCCCGGCGTAAAGGCCCTCGGTGTTCTCCCGCACCACCACGAAGTCTATGTCCTCGGGGCCCTTGTCCTTGAGGGGGCAGTCCACCCCCGGATAGAGCTTCACCGGCCGCAGGTTGACGTACTGGTCCAGGCCGAAACGTATCTTGAGCAGGATGCCCTGCTCCAGGATGCCCGGCTTCACCTCCGGGTGCCCTATGGCCCCCAGGAAGATGGCGTCATAGGTGCGGAGCTCCTCCAGCTCCTCGTCGGTCAGGGTGAGTCCGGTGCGCAGGTACCGCTCCCCGCCGAAGTCGAAGAAGGTGGGCTGGAAATCGAAGCCGGCCACTTCGGCCGCGGCCTCCAGGGCCTTGACCCCCTCGCGCACCACCTCCGGTCCGGTCCCGTCCCCGGGTATAACCGCTATCCTGTACATCTCCTGCTTTTCCTTTCCTTACCCTTCCTCGTCTTCGGACTCCACCGGCCTCCCGGCGCGCAGCCTCTCCCGCACGTACTCCACCAGGCCCCCGCGGGAGATGATCTCCCGCATGAACTCGGGGAAGGGCTGCGCCCGGTAGCTCTTTCCGGTGGTCAGGTTCTCCACCGTGCCCGCCTCCAGGTCCACCCGCAGCCGGTCCCCGGTCCTGGTGCCCTCCACCGCCTCCGGGCACTCCAGGATGGGGAGGCCCACGTTGATGGCGTTGCGGTAGAAGATACGGGCGAAGGAGGAGGCGATGACGCAGGACACCCCGCATCCCTTGATGGCCAGGGGGGCGTGTTCCCGGGAGGAGCCGGAGCCGAAGTTCTCCTCGGCCACCAGCATGTCGCCCGGCTTAACCCGGTGCACGAACTCCGGGTCCAGGTCCTCCAAGCAGTGGGCTCCCAGCTCCTCGGGAGTGGTGGCGGTGAGGTAGCGGGCGGGGATGATCACGTCGGTGTCGATGTCCCTCCCGTAGCGCCAGGCGTTCCCCTCCAGGACCATCCCGCCGCTCATCCGGTCACCTCCTCCGGGTGCACGATCCTCCCGGCCACCGCCGTGGCCGCGGCCACCGCGGGGCCGGACAGATAGACCTCGCTCTCCGGATGCCCCATGCGGCCCACGAAGTTGCGGTTGGTGGTGGCCAAAGCCCTCTCCCCGGCGGCCAGCACCCCCATGTGCCCTCCCAGGCACGGACCGCAGGTGGGGGTGCTCACCGCCACCCCGGCTTCAAGGAAGGCCTCCATAAGGCCCCGCCGGACCATCTCCAGGAGGATGGCCTGTGTCCCCGGGAAGACGATGGCCCGCACCCGCGGATGCACCTTCCTGCCGCGCAGGATGGAGGCGGCCACCTCCATGTCCTCCAGCCTGCCGTTGGTACAGGAGCCGATGACCACCTGGTCCACCTCCACCTCCCCCACCTGGGATACCGGTCGCACGTTGGAGGGCAGGTGGGGGAGCGCCACCTGGGGTTCCATGCCGCTCACGTCTATGACCCTCCGCTCCGCGTAGCGGGCGTCGGGGTCGCTTTCCAGAATCTGGTATGAACGTCGCGACCGCCCTTCCAGCCAGGCCAGGGTCTTGCCGTCCACCCGGAATATGCCGTTTTTGGCCCCCGCTTCCACGGCCATGTTGGCCATGGCGAAGCGGGAATCCATGGAAAGGGCCTCCACCGCAGGGCCGGTGAACTCCATGGCCCGGTAACGGGCGCCGTCGACCCCGATGAGGCCTATGGTGTGCAGGATGAGGTCCTTCCCGCCCACCCACGGGGGCAGCTCGCCCACGTACTCGAAGAGCATGCTCTCCGGGACTCTCAGCCATATCTCCCCCAGGGCCATGGCCATGGCCAGGTCGGTGGAACCCACCCCGGTGGAAAAGGCTCCCAGGGCTCCGTAGGTACAGGTGTGGGAATCGGCCCCTACCACCAGGTCCCCGGGCAGGACCAACCCCTCCTCGGGGAGTAGCACGTGCTCGATGCCCACCCGGCCTATCTCGTAGTAGTGCTCCAGGCCCTGCTCCCTGGCGAAGCGGCGGAGCAGGGCGCAGTTGCGGGCCGCGGCGATGTCCCTGGCCGGGGTGAAATGGTCGGGCACCAGCACCACCTTCCCGGGGTGGAACACCCTCTCCGCCCCCATGCGCCGGAAGGCCTCGATGGCCAGGGGGGCGGTGATGTCGTTGGCCAGGGCCAGGTCCACTCTAACGTTGAGGAGCTCCCCCGGACGGACCTCATCCCGGCCCGCGTGGGCAGCGAGTATCTTCTCGGTGATGGTCTGACCCATTTCCTCCTCGCCTGATTATCGGGGACCTCGTCCGTTCAGGAGCCGGTTTTCTTGGCCGCCGTCCTGTTCCTCTGGGAAGATCTGGCCTTACGGGCCAGCTTCTTCTTCTCCAGGAGGCCCTTCTGGATGCCGCGGTTGATGGCGTTGATGTAGGCGCGGGCGCTGGCCTCGATGATGTCAGGGCTCACCCCCCGCCCCACCACCTCGTGACCGTCGATGTCCAGCTTGATGGTCACGTCTCCCATGGCATCCAGCCCCTTGGTTATGGCCTGCACCTGATAGGAGACCAGCTTGGCCTTGACCTTGGTGGCCTTGGCGATGGCCTTGCACACCGCGTCCACCTGACCGTCCCCGGTGGCCGTGGCCTCGTAGTTCTTCCCCTCCCGGCTGAGCTTCACGGCGGCGATGGGGATGGCCCCGGTCCCGGAGGAAGACTGCATGTAATCCAACTGGAAAAGCTCTTCCAGGGTGCGGATCTCGTCCAGAGCTATGGCCTCCAGGTCCTTTACGGTGATCTCCTTCTTCTTCCCCGCCAGCTCCTTGAAGCGGATGAAGGCCCTCTCCAGCCCCTTGTCGTCCAGGTAAAACCCCATCTCCTCCAGCTTGGCCTTCAGGGCGTGACGGCCGGAGTGCTTGCCCAGGTAGATCTCCGATTCCACCAGCCCCACGTCCTCCGGGCGCATGATCTCGTAGGTCACCCGGTGCTTGAGCACCCCGTCCTGGTGGATGCCCGACTCGTGGGCGAAGGCGTTGTCCCCCACGATGGCCTTGTTGGGCTGCACGTTGTAGCCGGTGAGCATGGAAACCAGGCGGGAGGTCTGGTAGATCTCCCTGGTGTTGACCCCGGTGGTGAGGTCCACGTAATCCTTTCGGGTGTTGATGATCATGACGATCTCCTCCAGGGAGGCGTTGCCCGCCCTCTCCCCCAGGCCGTTTACGGCGCATTCGATCTGCCGGGCTCCCACCCGCGCCGCGGCCAGGGAATTGGCCACCGCCAGTCCCAGGTCGTTGTGGCAGTGCACGCTGACCAGGACGTTCTCGATTCCCGGGACGTTTTCCATGATCCCCCTGACCAGCTCGGCGAACTCGTCGGGCAGAGCGTAGCCCACGGTGTCCGGGATGTTGATCACCGTGGCTCCCGCCTTGATAGCCGCCGCGTACACCTGGTAGAGGAACTTGGGGTCGCTCCTGGTGGCGTCCATGGCCGAGAACTCCACGTTCTCCACGTACTTGCGGGCGTAGGCCACGGCTTCCCTGGCCATCTCCAGCACCTGCCGGGGGGTCTTCTTCAGCTGGTACTTCATATGGTATTCGGAGGTGGAGATGAAGGTATGGATGCGTGGCCTCTCGGCGAACATGATGGCCTCCCACGCCCAGTCGATGTCGTTGCGGTCGGTTCGGGCCAGGGCGCAGATCACCGGCCCCTTGACCGTCTTGGCCACTGCCTTCACCGCCTCGAACTCGCTGGGGCTGGAGACGGGAAAACCGGCCTCGATGACGTCCACCTCCAGGCGGGCCAGCTGCTCGGCTATCTCCACCTTCTCCCGCTGGTTGAGGCTGATGCCCGGCGCCTGTTCACCGTCCCTCAGGGTGGTGTCGAATATGTAGATTCTCTCGGCCATCTGTCTTCCTCCCCCTCCTCACCATAACTGGATGAATTTCCCATCCTTCACCTTGGGAACGCGCCGGATCTCCTCCATGACCTCCTCGGGGATGGGGACGTCCACGTTGATCCCCATCACCGCCTCCCCGCCGATCTTCTTCCTGCCCACCTGCATGTGGGCGATGTTTATGTTGTTATCCCCCAGTATGGTCCCGATCCTGCCGATCATCCCCGGTACGTCCGCGTAGCGGAAGAAGGCCATGTACCGGGAGGGCCCCAGGTCTATGTCGTACTCGTAGACGTGGACGAAACGCTCGGCGTTGGAGAGCCCCACCAGGGTACCCCCCACCGCCACCTCGCTCCCGTCGCGGCGGCCGCGAACCATGATCAGGTTCACGTAGTCGCGGGTCTGCTCCGACTTGGTCTCCCGGACGGCGATGCCCCTTTCCTTGGCGAAGAGGGGGGCGTTCACGTAGTTCACCGGCTCGAAGACGATCTTCTCGAAGAACCCCTTGAGGGTGGCCACGGTGAGCACCCCGGTCTCGTGGTTGGCCAGCTCGCCAAGATATTCCAGCTCGATCTCGTCCACGTGCCCCTCCACCAGATGGGTGAGCAGAAGGCCCAGCTTCTCCGCCAAAGGCATGAACATGCGCACCGTATCGTCCACCTCGGCGGGGACCGGCAGGTTGACCACGTTGGACACGAACTCCCCCTTGAGGGCCGCCGCCACCTGCTCGGCGATCATCACCCCGGCGCGGTCCTGCGCCTCCTGGGTGGAGGCCCCCAGGTGGGGGGTGGCGATGACCCGGGGGTGGATGACCAGAGGGCATTCCGTGGCCGGCTCGTTCTCGAAGACGTCCAGGGCGGCCCCGGCCACCTTGCCCGACTCCAGGGCCCGGTACAGGGCGTCCTCGTCGATGATGCCCCCGCGGGCCACGTTGAGCACCCGCACCCCGTCCTTCATCTTGGCGAACTCCTCCTCTCCCAGGAGCCGGTAGGTCTCCGGGGTCTTGGGGAGGTGGACGGAGATGAAGTCCGCCTGGGAGAGGAGCTCGTCCAGGCTGGAGACCAGCTCCACCCCCAGCCGCCGCGCCTTCTCCTCGGAGATATAGGGGTCGTAGGCCAGGACACGCATGCCGAAGGCCAGGCACCTCTGGGCCACCAGGGTGCCGATGCGACCCAGACCGATGATGCCCATGACCTTCTGGTAGAGCTCCACGCCCTCGAACCTCTTGCGCTCCCAGCACCGCTCGCGCAGGGAGTTCACGGCGTCGGGTATGTAGCGGCACATGGCCAGGAGGAGGGCCATGGTGTGCTCCGCGGCGGAGATGATGTTGCTCTGCGGGGCGTTGATGACCATGATGCCCCTCTTGGTGGCCGCCTCCACGTCGATGTTGTCCACGCCCACGCCGGCCCGGCCGATGACCTTCATGCGCTCCGCGGCCTGGATGACCTCCGCGTCGACCTTGGTGGCGCTGCGCACGATGAGGGCCTCGTATTCCCCGATGCGCCGCAACAGCTCCTCCCGCGTCATGTCCGGGAGGTAGTCCACCTCGAAATCCCTGCGCAGGATCTCGATGCCCTTCTCGGCGATCTTCTCCTTGACCAGGACGCGAGCCAATTCCCTCCTCCTTTCCCGGAATCCGCGCCGACCGCTCCCGCCCTCGGTCGGGACTCCCGCGGACTCCCGCCCCGGCGGTCTCCTCCGGCCTCGCGAGCCCGGCGCTTGCGTCCCGAGGGGCGGAGTCCCCGGGGTCTAACAGCTCGAACCGGCCTCACCCTCCGTCAGTTCCCAGTATAGCCTCTCCATGGCCCCCACACCCGCGCCCGGCTCCACCGGGTGACCCAGGGACCTCAGGGTCAGCTCCAGGGCGGCCACGGCCACCACCATGTCGAAGAAATGGTAGTAGCCCACGTGCCCGAACCGGAAGATCTTGCCCTTCAGGCGGTCCTGCCCCCCGGCGATGATCACCCCGTGCACCCGGTTCATGTGGCGGACGATGTCCCCGCCCTTGATGCCCTCCGGGGATTTCACCGCGGTTACCGCGTAGGCACGGTCGAGCACCTTGGGAAAAAGTTCCAGGCCAAGGGCCTGCACCGCGGCGCGGGTGCACAAGGCCAGCACGCGGTGCCGATCCCATGCCGCCTCCAGTCCCTCGGACAGCAGTAGCTCCACCGCCTTGGACATGGCCTTGACCAGGCTCACCGGCGGGGTGAAGGGGGTCTCCGGGGAATCGGAGAGGAACTTCTTGCGCGCCTTCTTGAAGCAGAAGTAGTAGGCCGGAGACTCCGCCCTCTCCACGTGCTCCCAGGCTTTGGGGCTCACCGCCACCGCCGCCAGACCGGGCGGGGTCATCAGCGCCTTCTGGGACCCGGTGACCAGCACGTCCACCCTCCACTCATCGGTGCGCAGCTCGAGGGCTCCCGCGCCGCTTATGGAGTCCACCACCAGGATGGCCGGCGTCCCGCTCACCACCTCCCCCACCGCCCGGATGTCGTTTACCACCCCGGTGGAGGTCTCGCTGTGGGTGACGAATACTCCCTTGATGTCAGGCTTTTCCCGGAGGTAGCGGGCGATAACCTCGGGGTCGGCCGCCTCGTCCCAGGGGTACTCGTAGAGCTCCACCTCCAGCCCGTACACCCTGGCTATCTCCGCGAAGCGCATACCGAACTTCCCTCCCGCGGCCACCAGCACACGGTCTCCGGGGCTGAAGCAGTTGGCCACCGCCCCCTCCATGGCCCCGGTGCCCGAGGCGGCGAAGGTGAGGACGTCGTTCTCGGTGAGCAGGACCCTCTTCAGCCCCTCCACCATGCGCACGAAGAGCTCGGTGTAGGCAGGGGTGCGGTGGTGGATGATGGGCTCCGCCTGCACCAGGCTCACCTCGGGAGGTATGGGGGTGGGGCCCGGGGTGAGCAGGTATTCCTTGCGTATCATATGCACTCACATCCTCTCCACTCCGTCGTCCGGTTCCCTCTGCGCTCTAGGTTCCAGCGACCTGTGCCGCCACCGCAGGCGCACCGGCGACTTCGGCCGGAGCCGGTGGCGCGCCGCGCGGTTTCCCGACGGTCCCTCCCCTGCCGGCGGGCAGGCTCAGACACTTCCTCCGCCCTCCTGCAGCCAGCTCATCATGGAACGCAGTTCCTTTCCCACCTTCTCGATGAGGTGCTCCGCGTCCCGGCGGCGCAGGGAGTTGTACACCGGCCTGCCGGCCTGGTTCTCCAGGATCCACTCCCGGGCGAACTCGCCGCTCACTATCTCCTCCAGGATGCGCCTCATCTCCCGTCGCGTCTCCGCGTTGATTATCCTCCGCCCCCGGGTCATATCCCCGTACTCCGCGGTGTCGCTTATGGAATGGCGCATGAAGGAGATGCCTCCCTCGTAGATGAGGTCCACGATGAGCTTCAGCTCGTGCAGGCACTCGAAGTAGGCCACCTCCGGCTGGTAGCCCGCCTCCACCAAGGTGTCGAAACCGGCGCGGATGAGCTCGGTGACCCCCCCGCAGAGCACGCACTGTTCGCCGAAGAGGTCGGTCTCCGTCTCCTCCTTGAAGGTGGTCCGGATGACCCCCGCACGGGTGGCCCCCAGCCCTTTGGCGTAGGCCAGGCCCAGTTGCAGGGCCTTTCCGGTGTAGTCCTGGTACACGGCCACCAGGGAGGGCACGCCGCTCCCCTGCTGGAACATGCGGCGCACCATGTGGCCGGGTCCCTTGGGCGCCACCATGACCACGTCCACGTAATCCGGCGGTATTATCTGGAAATAATGGATGTTGAAGCCATGGGCGAAGAAAAGGGCCTTTCCCTCCCGGAGCCCGGCCTTCACGCTCCTCTCGTAGACCTCCCGATGGTCCTGGTCGGGGACCAGCATCATGACGATGTCCCCGGCCTCCGCGGCCTCGGCCACGCCGGCCACCTCCAGACCCGCCTCGCGAGCTCGATCGCGGGAGGGACTCCCCTCGCGCAGGCCGACCACAACCCTGATCCCGGAGTCGTGGAGGTTCAGGGCGTGGGCATGGCCCTGGCTCCCAAAGCCGATTACCGCCACCGTCTTACCCTCCAGCAGGGAAAGGTCCGCGTCACGATCGTAGTAGATCTCCGCCATGTCAAACCTCCCGTTTCCCGTCCGGCCCCGTCCCCGCTCACCTGCCTCTGGGGAGGGCCACCTTTCCCGTGCGCACCAGTTCCTTTATCCCGTAGGGGCGCACCAGGTCCTCGAAGGCCTGGAGTTTCTGGGAGCTCCCGGTGACCTCCACGATGATGCTCTCCGGGGACACGTCCACGATGTTCCCCCGGAAGATGTCCACGATCTCGATGACCTCGGACCGGGTCTCCTTGTCCACCTTCACCTTGGCCAGAACCAGTTCCCGGGCCACCGAGGTCTCCGGGTCCAGGTCCACGATCTCGATGACGTTGATGAGCTTGTGCAGCTGTTTGCGCACCTGCTCCAGGGAGTGCTCGGCCACGTCCACCACGATGGTCATGCGGGAGATGTCCGGCCTCTCCGTGGTGCCCACCGCCAGGCTGTCGATGTTGAAACCCCGGCGGGCGAAGAGCTCCGCCACCCTGGCCAGGACACCGGGCTTGTTCTCCACCAGCACGGACAGGGTATGTTTCATCGCCTCCCCCTCACCGCCTCACAGGAAGGGCTCCTCGGCCTTCTCCGGATGCACCTTATCCACCGGGTAGAGCAGGTCCCCGATCATGTCGTAGAGGGGAGCCCCGGGGGCCACCATGGGATAGACGTTCTCCTCCGGGTCCACCCAGAAATCGATGAGCACCGGGCAGGGCGCCTCCAGCGCCTCCAGGATGGCCTGGTCCACCTCCTCCGGGTGCTCTACCCGGATGCCCCTGGCTCCGTAGGCCTCGGCCAGGGCTACGAAATCCGGGGTCCTCTCCCTCTGCAGGCAGGAACAGGAATACCTGCCGTGGTAGAAGAGCTGCTGCCACTGCCGCACCATCCCCAGGTAGCCGTTGTTGAGGATGGCCACCTTGACCGGCGTGCCCTCCAGGACCGCCGTGGCCAGCTCCTGGATGGTCATCTGCACGCTCCCATCCCCGGCGATGTCGAAGACCACCTCCCCCGGCCTTCCCAGCTGGGCGCCGATGGCCGCCGGGAGCCCGAATCCCATGGTCCCCAGCCCGCCCGAGGATATGAAACGCCGTGGTTTCTCCACCTTGTAGTACTGAGCCGCCCACATCTGGTTCTGGCCCACCTCGGTGCACACGATGGCCTCCCCCTTGGTCAGGGCGTGGATCCTCTCCACCACGTACTGGGGCTTGAGGTTGCCGGAGTCGCGGTCGTAGGTCAGGGGATACTTCTCCTTCCAGCCCTTGATGAGGGCCTCCCACTGCGAGCGGTCCGGGCTCTGCACCTCGGAGCGCATCTCCCGGATGGCGGCGTTGAGG
>FWWL01002681.1_pt1 | contig 35437 bp, 39 predicted proteins | sample 2228331 | NCBI WGS metagenome assembly FWWL01 (sample SAMEA103939775, study PRJEB20133) | metagenome
CTTTTGATCGCCGTTCGGGCTCTGCAACACCTGCCAGCACAGGTTGCGCAGCACCTCGGCAGTGCGTCCTTCTCCCAGGCGAACGCGAATAGAGCCGATTTCCAGGCGATCTTCCCGTGCTGCCAGACCAGACATGGGTGGTAAGTACGCGATTTGCAAATTTTTGAGAGACGAGGGAACGTCCATTCGGGTTTGACTGCCAGGCGAAGTCAGGGGTGGGCGACAGTAAAGAGATTCTTCGTTGGCATAATCGAATTCCATGTGGCAGGTCCAGGGTTTTTCGTTCACGCCTTCCACGCCGATTTCGATCAGCACGTTGCGGGTGGCAATTTTATTTTCCCGTCGCTCGCTTTCACGCACGTGTAAATCGCGCCACAGGAGGTTCGCTGCTGGTACAGGAATGGCGATCAGATCCTGACGGCTGCAGGTTCTTCAGCCCCAACAGGCGATACAGGTCGCCTTTTTCCCACTTGTGGAGTTCGGCGCGCAGAGGCTCGCCTTGCAGAGCGGCCACACGGGTGAGCGGCGTCGTCCCCAGCGCGCCGCCAGCGTAGGCCTGCAGCACCAGGCGGGCGATGTTTTTGACCAGAAAGGCAAAATAGGTTTGCAGGGCGAAGAAGAAGCGGGGGAAGTCGGTCTGATCGGGCTTCAGCCCCATGCCCTTGAGGAGGGCGCGCAGTTCGGTTTTGTGCTGCAACTGGCCGGCGGCGGCCTCGTAACCGGCCGTCTCGCCGAAAAAGAGATGCCACTGCTCGTACAGGCGGGCGGTCAGGTTGTTCTGGTGACGTTCCAACGCCCGGTAGAGCGCGCTGGTCACCTGATGGCTGAGCACATTCTGATTGCCGAAATCTTCGACCAGATTTTCCGGGATGAGCGCCCGCCCGGAGGAGAGCGAAAAGAGCGAACGCAAGAAACGCTCGCTGGAGGCATCGTTAACAAGCAACGGTTCTTCTACAATCCAGTGTCCCTGATGATAGCGGACGAAGACAAAGAAACTGCCGTCAAAGGCCACCCCCAGCAGGCGGTCGCGGTCGTAACGTTCTTGCCGGGCAAGATCCTCGATGTACCTCTTGACCTGCTGGACGGCATGGGTGGTATGGCCGTGCGAGAGATTGGGCCGCAGCGACCCCGGCGGCTCGTACTCGATGACAAAGCGGTTATAGACCGCGTCGGCGCGGCTGGTGGCGAGGGTGTATTGCTCCCGTACGTCCAGTTTCACGCCGAGTTGGTTTGCCAGGTATTCGATTTCGTTGTTCATCCGGCGTCCAAACTCGGCCTCGTTGTGAGCCTGCTTTGCGGCTTGCTGTGTGAAGCGGGCAAAGCCGGGTGCCAGCTTGCGAATCTGATTGTAAATTGCGGTCGAATTCATGCTCAAGCTATCCTGAATGACGGTGGATGAACTGGGTTTAAGGTCGCAGCTTCAAAGGGATGAGCTGCCAGCGTCACTAATTGGGCCGTGGCATTGATGCAAATGGTTCGCTTGCGCCCCCACTCTTAATTTCTACCGCGTTTCTCTTAGATTGTAACTCTACCTACAGTGCGTAGCGCCCTTCAGGCGCGGTTTTAACCGCTAGCTGATGAGACGAGGTAGGTAGGTAGTGAATTTTTTTCTGCCTTATTTTAGCACATGAGCGCCGTATTCGCCAATTCCCAGCTTTTGCTGCACCGCTGCGCCTGTCAGCTCTTTCTTCACGTCGGAGGCAATCCAGCGGGCTGCGCGGGAGTTCAGTTGAGCGAGTTCCTCCGCGGTTGCCAGCGCAGCCTCGTTCAGGCGTCGGTTGCGCTTGCCGATGTGACGCAGGGCCCAGCTTACCGCTTTCTTAACATAGTTGCGCTCATCGGTGGCCCCGCATTTGATCACCGGCAGCAGTGCGAGAAAGGCTTCATCCGACGCTGTCTTGTCATGCCAGGCCAGGCAGGCGATCAGTGCGTAGGCGGCCCGCTTCACGTACTCCTCTTCCCGTTTTGACCACGTCACGATTTTTTCCCATGCCTGCGGGGTTTTGTCAAACAGGTTCATGCACACCTGATCGCACACGTCCCACGAGTTGAAGTCGGCGACCCAGGCATCCATCTGCTCTCCGGTCACGTCCTGGGGACGGTCAATCAGGGCAGCCAGAATCCTGGCTTCGGGGATGCCGGTATCCCAAAGCTGGAGCGCGAGGGCGTGATCTTTCCCGATCGTTTTCGCCAGCTTGCGCAAAGCGGGGATGGACACACCCAGGCGCTTTTCTGCGGTCATGCCGTACCTGGCCATCCCTTCCACCTGGTCGGGTCTGGACAACGATGCTAATGTCTTGAGCACATCTTCTACCGATGTCATGCTTCCTCCCCCCATTCGATGATGGGGCCGCTCGAAGCCCCTGGTTGGCTTACGCCTTTCACGGTGTCTGCATACCACCCATTGTAACCGCAAAACGTAAAAACTCGCTCTTGACTTTTTAGAACTTTTGTTCTAAAATAGAGTTACATCGAGGGTAACCAGTAAGCAAACACACCTGAACCGCGCCAACATGTGCGGTATTGTCGTGTAACTTGCCGATTTGCACGATTTGCACGATTTGCACGATTTGCCGATTTGCACGATTTGCCGATTTGCACGATTTGCCGATTTTCTCGAGGGAATGTATGGCACAGAAGACATCATCCATTCGCCCATATCTGGAATATCAGGCCGACCGGGTCGAAGCGGTGTTGAGCGCCCACCGCGCGCCGGCGCGCATCACGGGCGGGGTGGTGGGCCCGCGCCTCATCCGCTTCTTCCTGGCGCCGGCGCCGCAGACGCGCTTTGCCACCATCCGCGCCTTGAGCGAGGACCTGGCCCTGGCGTTGCAGACGCGCTCCCTGCGCCTGGACCTGGACCGCGAGGGTATCGTGCTGGAGTTCCCCCATCCGGAGCCGCGTCCGGTGTTGTTGTTGCCCCTCTTGCGCGAGGTGGGGCCGCTGCCCCTCTCCACCGTCGTGCTCGGCCTCACCGAGGACGGGACGCCCCTCCTCGCGCGCCTCTCCTCGCCGGAGGTGGCGCACATCCTCATCGCGGGGACGACGGGCAGCGGCAAGTCGGCGCTGCTGCGCACTATCGCCGCGTCCCTGGTGCTGACGCACAAGCCGGAGAGCCTGCGCCTGCTGGGGATTGATCCCAAGGAGCGGCTGTTCGCGCCGCTGGGCGCGTCGCCCCTGTGGTTGCGCGCGCCCATCGCCGAGCCGCGGGAGGCGATCGCGGCCCTGCACGAGGCGGCGCGCACGATGGAGCTGCGCGACCGGCACGGCATCGCCACGCCGCGCATCGTGATCCTGATTGATGAGCTGGCGGATCTCATCTTCGAGGGTGGGGCGGAGTTGACGGCGGCGCTGACGCGCCTGGCGCAGCGCGGGCGCGAGGCGGGGATCCACCTCATCGCGGCGACGCAGCGGCCCAGCGCGGCGGTGCTTTCGGGATTGCTCAAGGCGAACTTCCCACTGCGCCTGGTGGGGCGCGTCACCTCGGCGGAGGATGCGCGCGTGGCGACGGGGCGCGCGGGGACGCAGGCGCATCTGCTGGCGGGCCGGGGGGACTTTCTGGCGGTGGGCAGCGGGGAACGGGTGATCCGCTTCCAGGCGGCGTGGGTGGATGCGGAGGAGCTGGGCGTAACGCAACTCCTGCGGAGTTGCGCTACATCAGGAGGTGAAGTATGGAAGTGAGTCTGGGTCAACGTCTGGCGCGTTTTGTCGCGCTGGTGGGTATGCTTTTTGTGATCGTGATGGCAGTCCTGGTGAGCGATCGCCTGAGCCAGGATGCGCTGGCCTTGACGCTGGGCCTGGCGTGCGGGGTGGCGGCGATGGCGCCGACCGTGCTGCTGGCCGTGCTGCTGTGGCGTCGCGCGGAGCGCAGCGCGGCACAAAACGTCGCGCCTGCCACACCGGCCACGCCTTACGCAACCCCACCGGTGATCGTCCTGGCCCCGCCGGCCTTGCCCGCAGCCAACAACGGCGAGGCCTACCGCTACGCGGGGCCCCCTTCACCCTGGACCACTACCGCCCCTGGAGAACGTAAGTTTGTGGTGATGGGTGAGGATTGAGGAGAGAGGTGGAGCATGAAAAGTGGCTTGTTGTGGTATGACCATGGCCCGGATGATCTGCGCAGCAAGGTGCTGCGCGCGGCGCAACGCTATTACCAGCGCTTCGGCGAAAAGCCCGATGTGTGCTACGTGCATCCCCAGGTCCTGCCGGAGGGGGCTTGCGTGATTGACTCCATCCACGTGCGCCCCCTGGCGCGCATCCTCAAGCATCATTTCTGGCTGGGCCGCGAAACCGAGGCCTGAGCTTAGAGCCGCGTGAGCTCCGTCATCAACACCTGCAGGGCTGTCTCCGCCTCCAGCGTCCCGCGCTTGATGGCGTACTCCGTCTCCAACAGGATCGCGTAGGCGCGCTGTAACTGCGCCTGCGTGAAAAAGCCCGCCTGACGATACACCTTTTTCACCACGTAAGGGTTCACCTTCAAGCGCTCGGCGATGGACTCCTCACTGTGCGCCCGGTCGCGATACCAGCGCACCAGCAGCAACAGGCGGAATTGACGCACGACCATGCGTAGGATGGCCAGCGGGTGCTGCTCGCCAACGATCAGCATCCGCTCCAACAGGCGCAGCGCCGTGGCCGCGTCGCGCTGCCCCAGTGCGTCCACGACCTGGAAGATCACGTCGGCACTGTAGATGTAGGGCACCAGACGCTCAATATCCTCGACGGTGACCGTGCCCTTGCCTTTTTTGTAGAGCTGTAGTTTGCGCAGCTCCTGATCCAGCAGGAGCACGTCCTGACCGATATTTTGGGCCAGCAGAGCCGCGGCGCTCATTTCGATTTTGCCGCCTAACATCGTCATGCGCGCCTGGACCCACTGCGGCAGGCTTTTGGCTTCCGGGAGCGGACAGGCGACGCTATGTCCCCCTTGCTTGCTGGCCAGTTGCAACAGGGGATGCTTATCGGGCAGGGTTTGGGATTCCACAAAGATGAGCGCTGTGCTTTCGGGGATCTGCTCCAACCAGGCTGCACCCCCCTTGACCCAGGCCGGCGCCTCGCGCGCGCACATCTCGAGCACCACCAGCACGCGCTGACGGGCCCACATGGGGGGCGTCAGGCAGGCGGCGCGCAGGGTCTTCTCCTCCACCGGTGGCTGCAACGTCTCGATGCCGAAGGTGCGTTCTTCCGGGGCGATCAGCACATCCAGCGCCGCCTGGAGCGCCGCCTGACGGGCCAGCTCATTCTCGCCGTGAATGACCAGGATCATAGCTCGTAGCGCAAATTCACGCGAATGCGGTTTTGCTTCCCCCACGCATCCGCGAACAGGGAACTTATCTGGACCGGCGGCAGATTAGCATCCGTCGTCACCCGCGCCTGCAGGTGACTGCCCAGATTGGGGCCAAGCAGCAGCGCGCCGCAGGTCAAGACCGTAGCGTTCAGGAAGCGCTCGCCCCAACCGCGACGCGACGTCAGCGCCATGCTCAGCCAGGTCGCCAGCACCGCCAGCATCGCGGAACTGACCAGATTCGTCCCGCAGTTGGGATGCACGGCCAGGCCCGTTGCCCCCTCTCGCAACGCATCCCGCGCTTCGTACAGGGCCGGCAGAATATACTCCGCGCTGAGAGGTGTGTAAAGCGTAATGCCTCTTCCATCCGAGATGCCCAGGACGCGGGCCTGGGGGAAGCGCCGTTGCAGGACATGCAACGTCGCATGTTCCAGGGCGTGATTATAGCGGGTACACCGCACCCACCTGAGCAACCACGTCACCATAGCGACCTCCTTCTCACGAGCAACCTTGCGTACAAAGCCCCTTATCGGGACGGGCGATAACGATCAGGCGGAAGCGTGTGCTGCCGTAAGGGTGGCACGTGATGAGCGTCAGGCGCTCATCCGCGGTGGGGAGGGTATAGCGCGCATGCTCCAGCCGTTCCGCCAGCGTCGCATCGCGTTCAGGCACGAGCACCATCTCCGAGACGCGGTAGACGTACACCTCACCCCGCTCATCCGTGATCCAGATCTGTGCCCCCTTTTCCAGCCGGTACAAATAGCGGAACACCTCACCGCGCGAGGCATTATGGCCATTGAGCACCGTATTTCCCCCCGTGCCGGGCCGTGCCGACCCGACCATCCAGCCCGCGGCTTTGAAGTCGGGCACCGGCCACACCTCCACCGTATGGCCATCCACCACCTGCACCGTTGGCGTCACCGGCACGATGGGTACCTGCAATCCCAGGCTGGGAATATCCAGATGTACCGGTACGCCGGCGGTCACGGCCTGGGGGGTAGGGGCGGGCAAGGGGTAGGTTGGGGGGATGAAGGGGGCCGCAAGTTGCGCAGGCGCAAGCGTGGGGCGCGCCTCCGTTTCCGGCGCAGGCAGGGACGCCAGCGCCGCCGTCGGGATGGGCCGGGCAGCACTTTCCACGCGGCTCCATAGGCCGCCGCCGAAGCTCATCCCGATGAACGTGGCACCGCTAATCATCAGCAACACACTGAAAAGCCTGTATTTCACCATGGCCTTGATTATAGCCGTTTCGACCTCAGATTCAACTGCGGGGGCATGTGCGGTAGGCTTTGTGCGGACGGGGCGTCCGCAATCCCAGGGCTTTGTGCGGACGGGGCGTCCGCAATCCCAGGGCTTTGTGCGGACGGGGCGTCCGCAATCCCAGGGTTTTGTATGGGCAATTTACTCCAGGCCAGGGTGCGTTAGCTTGCTGCCTGTGGAGTTTCCCCCCGTGCAGCGATGCCCACGCCCGACGTGAATTTTCATTGACTTTTTATTCTAATATGCTAAGATGAAATTTAGCTACTGATTCGGCGTAGCTTTGCTCTTTAACAGGTGAATTTTTCTATTTCCAACACCAGGAGGATTTATGTATGAAGTATAAATGGTTGATTCGTCTGGTTGGAGCTCTGTTGTTTGGGGCGGGAGGTCTGGCCCTGCGGAATTGGGTCGTTACCCTTTTACCTGGCGCAATGGACTTATCTTTACTAGGATTGCTCTTGGCGATAGGTGGGGTGATTCTGGGCTACTTTCTGGCCCCCGTTTTAATTGCGCGCCCGTTGCAGCGCCTGCAACACCTCATCGAAAACTTGCCGCTGCCATTACTGGTGTCCGGGTGGGCCGGTTTTTTCATCGGACTTATCTTTGGAGCAATCAGCGCTTATCCACTTTCGCTTTTACCGGCCCCCCTGGGGGAAATCGCTCCGCTGGTCGCGACCTGTATCTTCGCGTATCTGGGCGTCCTCATCATGACCCGGCGGCGGGAACTGGCGCAGCCATTGCTGCGGCGCCTGCTTCCCTCCCTGCGGGAAGAAGACACACGTTCGCTGGGGTGCAGTATTCTCCTGGATACCAGCGTGATCATTGATGGGCGCATTGCGGACATCGTGCGCACCGGTTTTTTACAGGGCGAGCTGGTCATCCCGCTCTTCGTGTTGAACGAACTCCAGCACATCGCCGACTCACCCGACATGTTGCGGCGCAACCGTGGCCGGCGCGGCCTGGAGATTTTGCGCCGCTTGCAGGATGAATCGCCCATTCCGGTGCGCATCAGTGATGCCGAAGCGCCGGGGGTGCCGGAAGTGGATGACAAACTCATCGCGCTGGCCAGGATGCACGGGGCCAGCATTCTCACCAACGACTATAACCTTAACCGGGTTGCCGAATTGCAGGGCGTGCGCGTGCTCAACATCAACGAGCTGGCGAACGCCGTGCGCGCGGTTTACCTGCCCGGCGAAACCTTCGAGTTGTTGGTCATGCAGGAAGGCAAGGAACACGATCAGGGCGTGGGCTATCTGGAAGATGGCACCATGGTCGTGGTAGAAGATGGACGTGCCCTCATCGGTAAAACCCTGCCGGTGGTGGTCACCAAGGTCCTGCAAACGGCAGCAGGACGCATGATTTTCGCTCGCCCTAATCTGGAAGTTGGTGCTTAGGAGGTGGAGGATGGCACTAAAAGTTTACAATTACTTGACCCGTGAACTCGAACCCTTTGAAAGCCTGCATCGCGGGGTGGTGACCATGTATGTCTGCGGCCCGACGGTGTACGATCACCCGCACCTTGGGCACGCCAAGACCTACGTGGCCATGGACACCATCATCCGCTACTTTCAATACCTCGGCTACAAAGTGAAGCACGTCCGCAATTTCACCGACGTCGGCCATTTGCTGGATGATGGTGAGGACCGCATCGCCCGTGGCATGCGCCGCGAGCGCGTGGAGCCGATGGAGCTGGTGGATATGTACATGAAGAGCTTCCTGGAGGATATGGACGCGCTGGGCGTCCTGCGCCCCAACATCGCGCCGCGTGCCACCTGCCACATCCCGGAAATCATCCAGTGGGTCCAGAAGCTCATCGAAAAGGGCTATGCCTACGAGACCAACGGCAATGTCTACTTCTCCATCGAAAAGTTCCCGGAGTACGGCAAACTCTCGCGGCGTGTGGTGGATGAGCTGGAGGCGGGCGCGCGCATTGACATCCGCGAGGAAAAGCGCCACCCGGCGGATTTCGCGCTCTGGAAACGTGCAGAGGAAAACCACATCATGCGCTGGTCCAGCCCCTGGGGAGAGGGCTTCCCCGGCTGGCACATCGAGTGCTCGGTGATGGCGACCAAGTACCTGGGGCAGCCCTTTGACATTCACGGCGGCGGCTTAGAGAACATCTTCCCGCACAACGAATGCGAGATCGCGCAGGCCGAAGCGCACAGTGACGTGGATTTTGCGCGCTACTGGCTGCTGGTCGGTTCCCTCACCGTCAACGGCGTGAAGATGAGCAAGAGCCTGGGCAACTTCCTCACCATCAAGGACGCGCTGAAGCTTTACACGCCGGAAGCGATTCGCTACTTCGTCTTGAGCGGACACTATCGCGGCCCGGTGGACTTCAGCCGCGACGCGCTCGATGCGGCCCAGCGCGGCGTCTCGCGCCTGCACAACACCGCGCTCAAGCTGACGCGCCGCATGAAGGAAATCCCGCCCGCGGGTACGGCCCTGCTGGCCCAGGTCTCCGGCTTCGATGATTATCGTGTGGCTTTCGAGGAGGCCATGAACGAGGACTTCAACACCCCGCAGGCCCTGGCCGTGCTCTTTGACTTCACCAAGGAAGTGAACCGGTACCTTGACAGCAATGAGGAGATCAGCGCCGGCACCCTGAGCGCTATGGAGAAGACCTTCCGCGACCTGGCGGGCAAGATTCTGGGCGTGTTGCCGGAGAAGCCCCGTGCGGGCATGCAGGAGCAGGAGACGCTCGAAGGCTTGATGCGCCTGATTCTCGACCTGCGCCAGCAATACCGCGCGGCACGCGATTGGAGCAACGCTGACGCGATCCGCAGCCGTCTCAATGAGCTGGGCATCAGCATTGAAGATGGTCCCACTGGCACAACCTGGCGTCTGATGTGATGTCTCAGCGCGTTCTGCAAGGTATGTGAACCCATGGCGCAGCCGCGCTCATGAAAAGGCGGGGCACGACGGTCTGCGAGCCAGGCTGCTCATCAGGGAACCGTCGAGGACGCGCTATGAGCCATGCGATAAATCGCATGGCTACACAACATACGTCCGGTAAACCGGACTTTTAAAGCGTTCACAAGGCGTTTTCTGTGCCCTTGACATTATGAAAAATTCGTGAAAGTCATTTTAAATTTACGCGAAATGAAGGTTTCAGTTAGGAGGTCTGGCATGCGCGAAACGCTTTATGGGCGACAGGCAATTCGTGAATCACTGCGCGCCGGACGGCGTAAGCCTTTCCGCCTGTTGATGGCCGAGACGGTGGTAGATTCGCCGATAATCGAAGACATTCTGGCGTTAGCGCAACGTCAGCGCGTGCCGGTGATGAACATCTCGCGTCACGAGATGGAGACCATCGTAGGCCATAATAACCATCAGGGCGTAGCCCTGGAAACCTCCGAGTACCCTTACGTGGACCTGGAGGTCATGCTGGAGCTGGCGCAGCAACGCGGGGAGAAACCCCTCATCCTGTTGCTGGACCTGATCCAGGACGTGCACAATCTGGGCAGCCTGATCCGTACTGCAGAGGCCGTTGGGGTGCACGGCGTGGTCATCCAGAGCCGGCGCGCGGCGGGTGTCACGCCGGCAGTGGTGGACACGTCATCTGGCGCGGTGGAGCACATGCTCATCGCGCAAGAGACGAACCTGGTCCAGGCGATCGAGACCCTGAAAAGCAAGGACGTCTGGATTGCCGGCCTGGAGTATGTCTACGGGGCCAAACCCTACACGGAAGTGGACCTGACCATGCCGCTGGGCATTGTCGTGGGCAGTGAAGGTGAAGGCTTGCGCCGGCTGGTGCGTGAGCGGTGCGACTGGTTGATGTACCTGCCGATGCGCGGCCAGATTAACTCGCTGAATGCTGCGGTGGCAGGTTCAATTATGCTGTACGAAGTGGTACGGCAACGCGGCATCATTTGATGTCCGCTTTTCAGAATTGTACTTTTGAGGAGGGTGTGCTATGGAGTTGATTGCTTTTATCGGTGCTGCCATGAGCGCGATTGTCGCCTCGCTAGTGCTGGGCTTGTTGGCGGCGGTGCTGGTATTTGCCCTGACGCGACGGGGCCAGCGTGGCGGTGGTGCGCCGGCGGTCATCACGCTGATTGTGGTATCGCTGGTGGTGTTCGGTGGTATGGCCCTGGCCCAGTCCTACACTCAGGTCCCCTATGGCAACGTGGGTCTGGTGATTCGTTTTGGCGGCCTGACGGGACAGGTGTTTCAGCCTGGCTTGAACTGGCGTACGCCCTTCATTGACCAGGTGCTGTTGGTGCCAACGGTGGTGATCTCCTACGAGACCAGCGATAATCCCAGCGAATCGGGTGCCGATTATCGGGATTATCCGGTAACCGCGCAAACTGTGGATGGGCAGCAGATTCAAATCAAATACACCGTCCTGTTCCGCATTCCGGCGGATAAGGCGGTGGACATTGCGCAAAATGTGGGCGCTCCGGATGCGGTGGTGGAAAATGTCGTCAAGGCCTACTCGCGCAACCTGGCGCGCCTGATTGCGCAAAGTTACACGGCGGAGAAGCTCTACAGCGGCGATGGCATCTTTGATTACGAAAACAAAGTCCGCGCGGAGTTGGAAACGCAAATGGCGCGTTACAACATCATGCTCTCTGACTTCCTGGTGCGCAAGGTGGACTTCAGCGATGAGTATGTGTCCGCCATCGAGCAGAAGCAGATTGCGCAGGAAGCCATCGAGACCGCCAAGTACAATTCCCAGGCTGCCGAGTACGAGAAGCAACGCCAGATCCGCCTGGCGGAAGCGGAAGCGGAGAAGATCAAGCTCAACGCCCAGGCCGAAGCGGAACGTCAGCGCCTCCTGGCCGACTCTGAAGCTTACAGCATCCAGAAGCGCGGTGAGGCGCTCCAGGCCTATCCCAATCTGGTGCAATGGCAGTTCGTGACGCAGCTTGCCAATGTGAAGTGGGGCATTTTGCCTTCGGAAGGCATCACGCCCCTGGTCCCGCTTTCGGAGCTAATGCAGCCCTGAGGATGATGACGTGACGCGCGAAGAGCCTTGTGCTGCGACGCACAAGGCTCTTCTGTTGCGTGATAGGGTGCCCCTCCCCATCCCTCCCCGTCAACGGGGAGGGGGTGGAAGTCCCCCCGATGTCGGGGGGATTTAGGGGGCGGGTGACTGACGTTAACATTTGGGCTATAAAAAACAGCCCGCGAACAAGGTCATTTTGTAGCCTGGCGATTTATCGCCAGGCAATTTATCGCCCGGCGGGCCAGGCAAAAATCGTAAGGGCGATGCGCCGCGTCGCCCCTGCGATGCCCCTGCTGGCGCCTTGGGGCCTGGTGTGAATGTTTCGATGTCCATGAGGCGATGCGCCTTTTTAAACAGGAGGTGACATGCAAAATAAACGGCGATGGCTGGTATTTGGTCTGGGGGTTGTGCTCAGCCTGACTTTCCTGACGCTGGCGTTGCGTGACCTGCACCTTGGCGAGGTGTGGGACGCGATGCGCCGCGCTCAGTATGGCTGGGTGGTGCCCGGCCTGGCCGTGTATTTTCTTTCCGTTTACGTGCGGAGCTGGCGTTGGGCTTATCTTTTGCGCGCCGCCAAACCTTTGCGCGCTGCACGTCTGTTCCCCATTACCGTCATCGGCTACATGGGCAATGACATTTTCCCCTTTCGCCTGGGGGAGGTGCTGCGCGCTTATGTGCTCTGGCGCAAGGAGGGCGTGAATTTCGGCACTACGTTTACCACGGCCATCGCCGAGCGCCTTTTCGATGGCCTCACCATGCTCTTGTTTGTGGTGGTGGGACTGCTGTTCATCCCGCTGAGCGCGCTGCTGCGTCCGCTGGTGGTGGTGGCGGGGGCTGTGTTCGTGACGGCGCTGCTGCTCTTTCTGGGATTGGCCAGCCGGCCCGCCCTGTTGCGCAGTGTGGCCCAACGCCTCATCGGGATCCTCATCCCCCAACGCCTGCGCCCGCCTTTGCTGGGCCTGGTGGAGGGGGTGATTACCGGCCTGGCGGTTTTCCGCAATGGGCTGGATGTGCTGGTGACGTTCGTGCTCACCTTGCTGGTCTGGCTGCTTGAGGTGGGGAAGTACTGGCTGGTAAGTCAGGCTTTTGCCCTGCATTTGAGCTTCCCGGCGATCATGCTCATGAGCGGGACGGTGAATTTGCTCACGGCGCTGCCTTCGCTGCCCGGCTACGTGGGGACGTTTGAGCTGGGTATCAAGGTACTGCAGGCCATCGGCGTGCCCGCAAATGCGGCCGGCAGTTATATTCTGGTGCTGCATGCGCTGCTCTGGTTCCCCATCGTCGCGCTGGGATTGGTGTTCTTCCTGCGCGAGGGGTTGAGCTGGAGCGAGGTGCAGACGGCGGCACAACTGGAAAAGTGACGCGGCACGGGCGAGGTCGTGAGGCCTCGCCCGTGTCTTCAGGCAATGGGGTCGCGGATGCGGGGACGCGCTCCCTGCCACGCGCGGCGCTTGAGCGGGGAGCTTACTCCAGAATGACTTCGACGCGCTCCCCGTCTTCCTCGTCAACCACGTCAATCAGATGCCCGATGAAGCCCTCGCGCAGCAGGTTCTGCAGCTCTTCCGGATCAAATTCGACGCCCTTCACTTCCGGCATGACTTTCTGGCCCATGCGCAGGCCCATGGTGAGGAGGCCCACCGGCAGGTTGACGTTGACCCGCGTCTGCCCGGTTTCGATGTCCGTGACGATGATCCGCATCAGGCGCGCGCGTCGGCGCCCCTCCGCGCCGGCGGTGCGGGCGGTGTGCAGGGCGTTGAGCAGGCGCGCCGCGGCTTCTGGTGTGAGCTTGCCTTCGGCGACCATCTGCAGGATTTTGAGTTGCTCCTCATCTTTCGGCATACTTCACCTCGATGGTGTAGGTGCTTTCCCCCAAGGGGTAGAGCATCTGGGTCAGGCGGCGGTGTTCGCCAAATCCCAGGTCTTCCAGATAACGGTTCAAAGGATCATGTGGCCGGGTGTAGATGATGGACGGCCATGCTTCCCAGCGACGCGGCGCGTTCAGGGCGCGCTCCAGCGTGGCCTGCACGTCCGCATCCCCGCAGGCGGGATGGATGAGCAGGTTCCACAGGTAGTAGCGGTAGCGCCAGTCCTTGCGGACGTAAACGCCCAGGCGCGGATGGTTGGTGTTTTCGAGCCAGGCCCACTCGTGCTGACCGTCCAGCCAGAGCATGAGCGCATGCTCCAGGCCGCCGTAACGGTATTGCTGCACGCGGATTTCCAGCACGTCGCGCTGGGGTGACGGGTAGAGCGCACAGGCCAGGGTGTACCAGTGACTCGCGTCGTCCGCACGCGCGGCGCGCCACTTCTTGCGCTCCACGTGAGATGGACGCGCCAGGCGCGGCTGGCCTGGATGTAGCCAGTGGATCACTTCCCCAACGGCGGTGAACCCCAGGTGCTCGTAGAGCGTCCGCGCCGGTTCGTTGTTGGAGCGCACCTCCAACCCGACCCAACTGCCGCCTTTGCGCCGCGCATCGAGTAAACAGGCCTGCATCAAGGCGCGCCCAATGCCGCGCCCACGATAGGCTTTGTCCACCACGACATTGCCGATCATCCAGCCGCCGTTGCTCCAGGGGGCGGCGCGCCGCAGCGAGGCGTTGCCGATAACGTGTCCCCCTTCCCGCCAGACAAAGCCGTTGAGCTGGACTTCGTGCGCGTTTTGGCGCAACCACCAGGACGGGCGCCGTGCCAGCTCCTGCATCTGGCGCAACATGGCCCAGCCCTGCGGGTCCAGTTCCTCCGCAAAGCCGACCTCGATCAGGCGCACCACCTCCGGCAGATCGCGCTCGATGTCAAGGGGATAGACGCCGGCGCTGGAGCTGGCCGTGTTGGATAAGATGGTCACTGTGGAATAACTGTTCACTCAGCCACGCCCTTGTTTGAGCCGTTTGATGGCTTCATCCACAGTGAGCTGACCGGCGGCCAGTGCATCCAACACCTGCGAGGGGGCCAGATCGGGCTCCGCTTCCACTTCGCTTTCCACACTGTAGCCCAGGGTGCGCAGCACGTCCAGCAGACGGGCCCGCGCCGTGGGGTAGGAGATGTGCAGTTCCTCCTGGACGCGGTTGAGTTTTCCCTCACAGCGCAGGAATACTTCCACAAAGGCCCACTGTTCGGCGGTGAGACGCGCCAAAGGCCCCAGGCTGAAATGTCCTTCAATGCTGGTTCCGCACGTCTCACAGGCCAGGCGTGTGGCGTGCAGTTCCTCCTGACAGACCGGACACCGTGTTGGTAAAGGATACATGCGCCCCCCAGACGTTGATTTGCGTGTGTTGTGTCTTTAACAGGAGCGGGGAAACCGCCTGCCTTTTCGCGCGTTTTTCCCCGCTTCTTTGTAGAGTTAGTTTACACCAAACCTTAATAAAGTCAATGCGAGACTTTAATTTATTGATGCTACCTTGAGATTAATTAAAGCGCAGCCAGTTGCACCAGCACGCCAAACCGTCCCGTCCGCCCGTGCTCGGCGCGATGGGAGTACCACTCATCCGTGCGCGTTGCGGTGCACAGCCCGGCGCTCTCGATCGCGCCGACGTTGCACGCGCGCAACTGGGCGTGGATGGCGGCGCTCAAGTCCAGGTGCCAGCTTCCGTTGTGCTTGAAGGCGATCTCCGCGTCGCGCGGGACCGCTGCCGCGACCGCGACGACAATCTCCGCCCCGACCTCGTAATGCACCGCACTGATAGCTGGCCCGATGCCGGCCCACACGTCCGCCGGGGAGGTGCCGAACGCCTCGCGCATGGCGCTCAGGGTGGCCGGCACCACGCGCGCCGCAACGCCGCGCCATCCGGCATGCGCCAGGCCCGCCACGTGATGGCGCGCGTCGTAGAATAGCACGGGGGCACAATCGGCGAAACGCAGCAACAGCGCGATGTGCGGATCGTCGGTGATGAGGGCATCGGTGGCGGGGATGATCTGGCCGCCCTCGGCGCGGGTGACGTAGGCGACGTGAGCTTCATGCACCTGATGCGGGCTGACCAACTGCGCGCGCGTGAGGCCAAACGTCGCGCACACGCGGCGCAGGTTCTCCTGGACGGCGTTGGGATCGTCGCCGACGGTGCTGCCCAGGTTCAGGCTGGCGTAAGGGCCGCGACTGACCCCGCCCAGGCGCGTTAACAAGGCATGGCGTAAACGCGGCCCTGGTCCCTCGAACGTGTACCAGACCAGGCCGTTGGCAGACAGTCGTTGCATCAGCGCCGCCCGAAGATCGCTTTCAACACCAGGCCCAGCCAGGCGATCGCCCAGGCGCCCAGCAGGATCCCGGCCATCGCCAGGCGGTGCTCGTCCACAATGGGCTTAATCGTCGTGCCCACCGGGCTGATCTCGATGTATCCCAGGGGGCGGACGCGCATGCCGGCCCCACCGCCGCCACCCGTGCTGGCCGGAGCCTCATCACAGCAGCAGGCGCTCTCCTCACAATGGCACTCGCCTTCACCGCAATCGCACTTGCCCTCGTCACAATGGCACTCGCCCTCGCCGCAATGGCACTTGCCTTCGCCGCAGCAACACTCATCCTCGACCGTCACAACACTGCTGCCTATGCCCATCCCAAAGCCGCATGCGACCTCGGCGTAGGGGATCACCGTCACGTCACCCGCGGTCTGCGGAGCGCCAAAGACTGCGTTCACATTGGCCTTCTCCACCACCGCTGCAATTTTTTCCAGCATAGCACGTTCTTCCATGTTTTCCTCCTATTTCTCGTGGACCAGGACTTATTTCTTGTGGACCAGGACTTATCGGCGCAGAAGCCGGTTGAGCAACAAGATACCGGTACCTGCCACCGCAATCAGGACGGCCAGCCCCGCCATACGGCTCAGATATTCCTGCGTCACATCCGGCAGGGCATGCCAGGTGGCCTCCCCTTTATACTCCTCCACCACCGCGATGGGGCGCATCTTGTACATGCGACGGCGGCGCTGCCCCTCTCGTCGGTCCTGATGCGTGACCACCAACACCGCGGGCAGGAAGCGCCGCTCCCCCACCTCGATGGGGTCCGCAGAGACAATCTGGATTTGTTTAGCAAACATGATGCGCATACTCACCTCCGTGTAGCCCCATTATAATGCAAAACGTCGAGGTTGGGATTCGTAATTGACTTTCCCCCAAAGCTTATCTATAATCAAAGGTGTTGGTTTCACATCCATTTCATTTTGCAGGAGGCACTTTGATGAAACGCTGGACGTTACTTTCGCTCATTTTGATCGTGGCCCTGGTGGTCACCAGCCTGGCGGGCTGCAAACCCAAGCCCAAGAACGATCTCGACCGCATCATGGAAAGCAAAAAGATCGTCGTTGGGACCTCCGCCGACTATCCGCCCTTCGAGTTCGTCAACGAAAGCGGCAAATTCGACGGCTTCGACATCAAGGTGATGGAAGAAATTGCAAAGCGCATGGGCGTCACCATCGAATGGCAGGACATCGCCTTTGATGGCCTCATCGGCGCCCTGCAGGCCGGCAAAATTGACGCCATCATCGCCGCCATGAGCGCTACCGAAGAGCGTGAAAAGCAGGTGGACTTCACCAAGAACTACTTCCTGGGCGGGGACGCCATCCTGGTCGTCGAAGGCTCCTCCATCTCCATCAGCAAGCCCGAAGACATGGCCGGCTACAAAATCGGCGTGCAGCGTGGCACCGTGCACGAATCCTGGGTCCAGGAAAACCTCCCCAATGCCCAGGTCTCCAGCTACGAACGCGCGGAACAGGCCATCATGGACCTCAAGAGCGGGCGCATTGACGTCGTCGCCATGGACTACTACGCCTCCCTCGCCTTCATCGAGCAGGGTGGCATCCGCCTGGCCCTCAAGACCGACATCGCCGGTGCCCACATGGCGATCGCCGTGCGCGAAGGCTCAACCGAGCTGCGGGACAAATTCAACGAAATCATCAGCCAACTTCAGAGCGAAGGGGTGATCGAGCAGCTCGCCACCGAGTACCTCACCGGTCAATAAACCATGCAACAACAACTCCTGGCCGCTCTCCCCTACCTGCTTGGGGGCGTGGGGTACACCATCAGCGTCACCTTAGTGGCCTTGCTGGTGGGGTTCCTCATCGGCATGCCCCTGGCCCTGATGCGCGTGTACGGGAGCAAGCCCCTGCAGGCCTTTGCTGCGGGCTACAGCGTCGTGATGCGTGGCATTCCCTCGCTCGTGCTGCTCTTCATCGTGTACTACGTCATCGCCGGCACCGTCAACCTCTCCCCCTTCCTCACCGGTTGCGTGGCCCTGGGCGTATGCAGCAGCGCGTACCAGTCGGAAATCTTCCGCGGCGCCTTACAGGGCATCTCGCCCGGTCAAATGATGGCCGCGCGCGCCCTGGGCATGAGCCGCACCCAGGCCATCCTCCACGTCATCCTGCCCCAGGCCCTGCGTGACGCCATCGCCGGCTGGGCCAACGAAGCCGCCGTCGTCGTCAAAGACTCCTCGCTGGTTTACGCCGTTGGCCTGCCGGAATTGCTGCGCCGCTCCAGCCAGGTGGCCGCGCGTCTCTACGCGCCCCTCCTGGTGCTGAGCATCACCGCGCTCATCTACTTCTTCCTTACCTTCGTCACCAACCGTTTCCTGGATTGGGTGGAGCGCAAGACCCGCATCCCGCAAATGATGGAGGCCCGCTAAGCACACAGGGCGCGGTCAAACCGACCGCGCCCTGCCTTTTCCCTCACCGGAACCTACGCCTCTCGTCTCCGGTAGAAACACAACATCACACTCCCGTACTTGCGCTGATCGAACAACTCCAGCGCGCGCAGCGGGCGCTCCTCGAACTCCACCGGATGAATCTGCACAATCACCCACCCGTGCTCATCCAGCCATCCGATGCGCTCATCCACCATATGCAACGTCTGATGCCACAACTGGCGATACTGCGGCGGCGCCACATAAATCGTATCGAACGGCTCCGGTGGGCGCTGCAGATACGCGAACACATCCTGATGCACCACCTCCGCGCGCGCCTCCAGGCCCGTCAGGCGCAAATTCTCGCGGATCGTGCGCAGCGCCGCGCTGCCCAGCTCCACGAACACCGCGCGCTCCGCGCCGCGGCTCAGCGCCTCGATACCGATCTGCCCTGTCCCCGCGAACAAATCCAGGAACGTCGTCCCGCTCAAATCATTGCCCAGGATACTAAACAGCGCCGACTTGGCGCGATCCGTGATGGGGCGCGTGCCGGGGCCGGGCACACTGCGCAAAATACGCCCCTTCGCCGTCCCCGAAATCACGCGCATGGCGTCCCCCCCTCGCAAGGCAGTTCCGGGGTGGGGGCGTCCGCATCCGGTGCTGGGGTAGGGGTTTGGGATGAAGAGGGCTCTGGCTCCAGCCGCGCGCCTGCTTGCGGCGTTGGCGCCCCTTCTCCAGCCTCCAGGGACGAGCGCGCGCCGGGTGTACGCTGGGCGAGGCGCAGCACACCACCGACGGCGGTGCCCCACATCAGCCCCCACACGCCCAGCACGAACAAACCCACCACCTGCGCGCCCAACTGCGCGGCACCACCACCGATCAACAACCCCCGCACCGCGCCCGCCGTGATGCCGTTCCAGCCCACACCGGCGCGGCCATCGGCCAGCAGGCCCGTGCCCACCATCCCGACCAGCGCCGCGCTCAGGGCCAGCGCGAGCAGCGCGGCCTCATCCTGCAAGCGCCAGCGTTCCTCGACCAGATAGAGCACCAGGGGGACCAGCAACCCCACGAGCAGCCCCAGCACCAAAGCCGCCCATGGCGTGAAAAAGGGCGCACCGGAAAGCGCCGCCGTCACGCCTGCCAGTGCCCCGCGCGCCGTGAGCAGGGGCTCCGGCTCCCCGCTCACCAGCCAGCCGTACGCCTGCGCCGTCACGATCGCGCCCGCCGTGCTGAACAACAGACTGAGCGCCGTGCGGTTCCAATCCAGGCTGGCGTCGTACGTGTGAAAAGGTGTCCCCAGGGCCCAGCCCAGCCAGCCCAGCACGGCCAGCAAGCCCCCCAGCGTGGCGGCCATCGGCGCGTGCGCGGGCGGCAGGCCCGGCTCGACCTGGACCGGGCGCCGCGGGGCCAGCCACAACACACCGGCGGCAAAAGCGGCGGGAAGCCAGAAGAGCAGGCTGCTGCCGCCGAAATCCACCACCCCGTGTCCCAGGGCCAGCGTCTGGCCCAACTGCGCCAGCCAGCCGCCACCCCAGAGCCAGCACGCCGCCACCGGCCAGACCCAGAAAGCCAGCAGGGCGGCGGATGCCAGCATCACCCCGCGCCGTTGTGCGTTCAAGGCGAGCGCCAGCAGCAACACCGCCGCGGCCAACAAGGGGACGTAGCTCAAAAACAGGCCCAGCGCCTCAGATGTCACCTCTGCCCCGGCAAGCGCAAAGCCGGCCAGCCCCAGCATCCCCCAGCCCAGGCCCTGCGCCTGATCCAGGGGGGACCAGAGACGATCCAGCCCGCTCAAGGCCAGATCCGGCTTCAGGACGCCCGCGCCACCCAGATGGAACGCGAAACCGGTTAGCGCGTAGCCCAGCAGGGCCAGGGCCAGCGCGAAAGCCGCCAGCGGCGTCGCGCGGCGCGCCTTCTCCGCCGGCCATGTTCCCCAGGCCGCCAGCAAGATACCAACTGGAATCAGATACCCCCATAACCAGGTCAAATCCAACCTCCTTACTCCCTTTCATCCCCCCAGCACGTGGGGACAGGCAACGGCGGGACGGTCATCAGCGCGCCGCCGATCCGGCATTTACGCCTCGCTCAGGCGCGCCACGGAAGCGACACGATCCCCCGCCTTCAGCTCCATCAAGCGTACGCCCTGCGTCGCGCGTCCCATGCGCGGGATCTCGGCCACACGTGCGCGCAAAATCTGCCCACCTTCCGAAATGATAATCACCTCATCTGACTCCTGCACCACGCGCCCGGACGTGACCGGCCCCGTGCGCGGGCTCACCTTGAACGCGCGGATGCCCTTCCCGCCGCGGTGCTGGAGCGGGAACTCCGTCAAAGCCGTGCGGCGCCCGTAACCGTTGACCGCCAGCACCAGGAAATCCGCATGGGGCAACACCACCTCCATGCTGGTCACCGCATCGCCCTCCTCCAGCTCGATGGCCTTGACGCCGGCCGCCGTGCGCCCCATGGGGCGCACATCCGCCTCGGCGAAGCGCACCGCCTGCCCCTGTTCCGTGATGAGAATCAGCTCATCCTGGCCGCCGGTCAGGCGGACCCATCCCAGCGTGTCCCCCTCTTCCAGGCTCATGGCAATCAAGCCGCTGGCGCGCACATTGGCGAACTCCTGCAGCGGGACGCGCTTGATGCGTCCCTGACGTGTCACCATCGTCAAGTAACCTTCCATCTCGAAGCTGGAGACGGCGACCACAGCGGTCACGTGCTCATCCGCTGCCAGCGCGATGAGGCCGGCCAGCAGCGACCCCTTCGCGGTGCGATCCGCGGCGGGAATCTGGTACACACGCTCCTGATACACCTTGCCCTTGTCGGTAAAGAAGAGCAGCGTATCGTGCGTGTCGGCGGAGAGGATGTACAACACGGCATCCTCATCGCGCGTCGTCATGCCGATCACGCCCTTGCCGCCGCGTCCCTGCGCGCGGTACTGCTCCGCGGGCACGCGCTTGATGTACCCCTGCGCCGTGATGGGGACGATGACGCGCTCGTGATGCACGAAATCCTCATCATCGAGCAGTTCCGCGGCGCCGGCTTCGATGCGCGTGCGGCGCGCATCCGCGTAGCGTTCGCGCAGCGCGTTCAGCTCGGCACGGATCGTTTCCCGCTGCAGCAAGGGGGAGGCCAGCAGGCTCTCCAGGCGGGAAATCTCGCGCAGCAGCTCCTCGTACTCCGCCACCAGCTTCTCCCGTTCCAGGGCTGTCAGGCGGCGCAGGGGCATATCCAGGATCGCCTGGGCCTGTACCTCACTCAATCCGAAGGCCGCCATCAAGCGCGTGCGGGCCGTATCCACATCGGGAGATTGGCGGATGATCTGCACCACCTCATCCAGGTGGTCCAGCGCGATGAGCAGGCCTTCCAGGATGTGCGCGCGGTCGCGCGCGCGCCGCAATTCGTGACGGGAGCGCCGCACCAACACCTCGATGCGGTGTTCGAGGAAAATGAGCAGCAGCCGTTTGAGGGGCAGGATCAGCGGCGTCCCCTCGACCAGGGCCAGCAATTGCACGCCAAACGTGCTCTGCAGCGGGGTGTATTTGTACAGGCGGTTCAACGTTTTCTGCGGCTGCGCTCCGCGCTTCAATTCGATCACGATGCGCAAGCCGCGCTGATCGGACTCATCCCGCAGGTCGCTAATCTCATCGAGCTTCTCCGCGCGCACCAGCTCCGCGATGCGCTCGATGAGGCTGCTCTTGTTGACCTGGTAGGGGATTTGGGTGATGATGATACGGTGGCGGTCCTTGCCGAGCGGCTCGATATCCGCCACGGCGCGCACGGTCAGTTGCCCGCGTCCCGTGGCGTAAGCCTGACGCAAGGCCTCCGCCCCGATGACCACCCCGCCAGTGGGGAAATCCGGCCCCTTGACGAACTCCATCAGCGTTTCAACGCTCACCTCGTCGCGTTCATCCCAATGCTGGAGCAGGTAATCCAGGGCGCCGACGATCTCACCCAGATTGTGCGGCGGGATGTTGGTCGCCATGCCGACGGCGATACCGGAGGCCCCGTTGATGAGCAGATTCGGCAGCGCGGCGGGCAGGACCTCCGGCTCGCGCAGGGTGCCGTCGAAGTTGGGGACCCAATCCACCGTGTCTTTTTCGATGTCGTTGAGCAGCTCCATGGCCAGGGCGGTGAGGCGCGCCTCCGTGTAACGCATTGCCGCCGGCGCATCGCCATCAATGGAGCCGAAGTTACCCTGGCCATCCACCAGCAGATAGCGCAAGGAGAAATCCTGCGCCATGCGTGCCATTGCATCATACACCGCCGCATCGCCGTGCGGGTGGTACTTACCGAGCACCTCACCCACAATACGCGCGGATTTCTTGTAAGCGCTGTTAGGACGGATGCCCATATCGTACATGGCGTAAAGAATGCGCCGCTGTACGGGCTTCAAGCCGTCGCGGGCATCCGGCAGCGCGCGCGCCACGATCACGCTCATCGCGTAATCCAGGTAAGCGCTGCGCATCTCGTGTTCTATATCTACTCTGCGAATTTGATCGTTCATGTCGCCGCTCTAAAACTGATTTGCAGCGCCTTGCGCGCTGGCGGCCTTTATTATACCCCAAAAGGGAACTCCCTGCCCCACGGCCTTTAGAGACGCTCTCCAGGCGGGGAAAGAGCAAGCCCTGCACATCGGCATGCTGTTCGGTGAACCGACTTCACCCCGTGGATGGGGGGCCCCTGTCCCGTGTGCGTTTTCCCACATCGTACGATGCTCCCCTGGGGAGCGCCCATCGTATTCGCGCCCGGACGCCGGGCACGCGCCCATCTGCCGTCATGCCCAGTGCCGTCACGTCACACAACAAAAAGCGGGGGCGCTTTTCAGGCGTCCCCGCTGCAACGCGTGACTCGTCTTTAGCTCTCGATTCCCCACAGGCGTTTGAGCACCGCCACATCCGCGTCCCCTGCCTCCCCATCCTGGCGCATCGTCTCGAACAGTGTCGCCAGGATTTCACGGGTGCGCGCGCGGGCTTTCTGGGGATTGAGCATAATCAACGCCTGCCAGATCAGGCTCATGCTCATCATGAGCGTGTCGCACACCGGATATTGCGCGGGTGTGTTCGTGTTGGGCACAATGTGCAGGTCCGCCTCGCGCGCCGTGGGCAGGGTGGCGGTGGGCAGCACGGCGATGGTATACACCCCGCGCGCCTTAAGCGTGCGCATCATCAGCGTGACATCGCTTTCGGTATCCAGCCCAACCGAAAAACTGACCAGCACCGTGCCCGGCTCCAGCGCCTGGAACCAGATGCCGTGCATGGGCAACGCCAGCGCCTTCAGCCCGATGAGGTTGAAGTACATGGCCCAGATCTGAGCCAGGGCCAGGCTATCGCCTTTGCCCGTAAAAATGACCTGGCTGGCTTCATGCAGATGGCGCACCGCTTCGGCCAGTTCCCGGCTCACGCTCTTGAGCTCCAGCACCCGATCACCTTGCTCCACGATGAGGTGCTCGATGCGTTCTTCCTGGGTCTGTGCCTGCTCTACGGGGCGCTGGTAGCGCGTCTGCAGGTCTGTGCTGACGTAACGCTTGATCTCGCGCCCCAGCTCGCGGTACCCGGAGTAGCCCAACTCCTGGGCAAAGCGCACCACCGTCGCGGGATCAATATCCAGGCGTCGCGCCAGCTCGGTGGCTGTCATGAAACTGGCTTCCAAGGTATGTTCCAGGATAAAATCGGCAATGACCCGGAACCGTGCCGAAAGGCTTTCGTACTTCCCCTGAATGCGATCTTTGAACATGCTCTCTCCTTTACGGAACTACACGAACACTTAAGGGTTAAAGTCATCAGTAGCCTGGCGCTACTCCAATCGGGTTAACCGTGCATTCTTATCATAATGCTTACGCGGGGGGAAGTCAATATTATTTTATGGCCTTAATGTTTTTGTAACTTTTTTGTTCACAGCGTGTGCAACTTTTTGGGGGGTCGGCACGTGGCGCACAGGGGGGGACGTCTTACAAAAGGTTGCCTTTTCCGCTATCCGTTGTATCATAGCCCTCTATGGGACGTTCTGTTAAAATTGCGCCATCTATTCTGGCAGCGGATTTCGCTGCCCTGGGGGAAGCCGTCCGTGCTGCGGAGGCGGCAGGGGCCGATTTGATTCACGTGGACGTGATGGATGGGCATTTTGTGCCCAACCTGACCATCGGCCCGCCCGTCGTCGCTGCCTTGCGTCGGGTCACGTCCCTGCCCCTGGATGTACATTTGATGATCGAAGCGCCGGAGCGCCTCATCGAGGCCTTTGCGCGTGCCGGCGCCGATTATCTCACCGTCCATCCGGAGGCCAGCGTCCATTTACATCGCACGTTACAAAGTATCCGCGCCGCGGGGGTGCGCGCTGGGGTTGCACTCAATCCGGCAACGCCGGAGCACGTCCTGCGCTACGTTACCCCTTTGCTGGATATGGTCTTAATCATGTCGGTCAACCCTGGCTTCGGCGGACAGGCGTTCCTGCCCGAAGTGCTGCCGAAGGTGAGCGCCGTGCGTGCTCTGTTGGATGCTGCCGGGCGCAGCGAGGCCCTTTTGGCCGTGGATGGGGGGATTGATCGGCGTACCGCGCCTTTAGTGGTCGCTGCGGGCGCGGATACCCTGGTCGCGGGAACGGCTATCTTCGCCGTGCCGGAAGGCATTGCGGCAGCGATAGCGGCGTTACGTGGGGCGCAGGCTTAAAGCCGCACAAAAAAAGTTCGACCCCGTTCAGCACGGGGTCGAACCAGGTGGCCTGTGTTTACTCGCTCGAGCGCGTCAGCGTGCGCAGGCAGCGCGTGCAGACGTAGACGCGACGCACCTGCCCGTTCACCAGCATCCGCTTGCGATGGATGTTGGCGCGGAACATGCGATTCGTGGCACGCATCGAGTGACTGACGTTGTGCCCGAACGAAGGCCCTTTCCCGCAAATTTCACATTTTGCCATAATGTCACCTCGCGAATGTTTCGGTAGGGGCAATCATACCACAAAGGGAGAAAGACGCAAACAGGAGGCTAAAAGCTCTATGGAAACAAAAAACGTTAAAGGGAAAATTGAGGTCTCGCCTGCTGCCATCGCTTCAATCGTGAACGAGGCCGTTCAGACCTGTTACGGCGTGGTGGGGACGGTACCGAAAGATTTCGCCGCCGGCATCGCCGACATGCTCAATCCGGACCGCAAGCGCGGCGTGGAAGTGCGTCTTGTGAACGGGCAGATCGTCATTGATGTCTATGTCGTGGTAGAATACGGGACGCGCATTGCCTCGGTGGCCGAGAGCGTCAAGCACGTGGTCAAGTATCAGGTCGAAAAGGCGTTGGAGATGCCGGTGGCCGCGGTCAATGTGCACATTCAAGGACTTCGCATCAGCGATGAGGCTTGACGTAGGGGAGGCATAAAGTGACCGCACAAGGTACAGAACGTTTAGTGTTGGATGGGCATGACTTCAAGCAGATGGTGAACGCGGCCTTATCCTGGCTGCGTCAACACCAGGCGACGGTGAACGCGCTCAATGTGTTCCCGGTGCCCGATGGTGACACCGGCACGAACATGGTGTTGACCATGACCTCGGCCTGGAAGGAAATCGCCGACCTGCAGGATGATCATGTCGGGCGTGTCTCCGGGCGGGTCGCACACGGCGCGCTCATGGGCGCGCGCGGCAATTCCGGCGTCATCCTCTCGCAGATCTGGCGCGGCATGGCGCGTGCTTTGGCCGAGAAGCCCCAAATGGGGGCGCAGGATTTCGCCGCCGCCATGCAGGAAGCTTCGCAGACCGCCTATAAAGGCGTGGTCAAACCGGTGGAGGGGACGATCCTCACCGTGGTGCGCGAAGCCGCGGCTGAGGCGCAGAGCGCCGCCGAACGTGAGCGCGATCTCACGCGCGTGCTGGAGCTGACGCTGCAGCGGGCGCGTTCCGCCCTGGCGCGCACCCCCTCACTGTTACCCATCCTGCGCCAGGCGGGCGTGGTGGATTCCGGCGGCCAGGGCCTGGTCTTCATCCTGGAAGGGATGTGGCGCTGGCTGGCGAATTTGCCCGTCGAGGATGGTGCAGAAAAGGCGGGGCCGTCCGTGCAGGCGCGCACGGAGGAGCTGGAACACGAGGAACACGGTTACGGCTACGATGTCCAGTTCATCATTGTGGGGCGGAACCTGGATGTGGAGCGCATTCGCGCCACCATAGATGCCATGGGGGATAGCACCCTGGTGGTTGGCGATAGCAACACCGTCAAGGTCCACGTCCATGTGCCGGATCCGGGCATTCCCATCAGCTACGCGGTGAAGCTCGGCTCCCTGCGCGATGTCGTGGTCGAGGACATGCAGGCGCAATACGAGGAATTCTCGACGCACGAGCACTTCCCCACCGGCATGGGGCCGGCCATGGCTGTGCCCAGCTCACTGGATGCGGAAGTGCCGGCGATCGGCGTCGTGGCGGTGGTCGCCGGGGATGGCCTGATCAAGACGTACCGCAGCCTTGGCGTCGGGGCGATCGTGGAAGGGGGCCAGACCATGAACCCCAGCACGGCGGATCTCATCAAGGCGGCAGAATCGCTCCCCTCCGATAAGGTCCTGATCCTGTGCAACAACAAAAACATCGTGCTTGCGGCCCAGCAGGCCGAGGCTCTGTGTGAGACCAAAGAAATCGGTGTGGTGCCGACGCGCTCGGTGCAACAGGGCATCGCCGCCCTGCTGGTGCTCGACCAGGAGGCTGATTTGCAGCGCAACATCGAGCGCATGATGGCCGCGGCGCGGAGCATCATCAACGCCGAGGTGACCACCGCGACGCGCGACGTGGAGCTGAACGGCGTCACGGTACGCGCTGGCCAGTCCATCGGACTGCTGGATGGCGAACTGGTGGTGTCCGGTGATGCGCATGATGAGGTGGTGATGCGCTTGCTGGAGCGCGTTGACCTTTCTGAGCGGGAGCTGATTACCCTCTACTACGGCGAGGGGGCTACCAAAGACGACGCGGAGGCGCTGCTCGAAAAGCTGCAGGAGCAGTACCCTGATATGGAGGTTGAGCTCATCTACGGCGGACAACCTCATTATTCATACTTTATTTCGGTGGAATAAACAGCCGCGCACAGCCGGCTGATGAAACAGGACTGGGGAGGTCCGGGTGAGTTACGTACAATTGATTACGGATGGAACGGCGTTTCTGCCAGCCGAACGTCTGCGGGCATTGAACATCATCTCGCTGCCGATTGTGGCGCAGGTAGGCGATCGGCAATTCATGTATGACCAGAAGACCTTTGAGCATCATGCGCTGCTGGATGCGATCCGTACGACGCGCCTGCCGGTAGAGCTGCTGGGGCCATCGGTAGACGACTTCCGCGCGGTGTTCCAGCGCACCCTTTACCGCACCAATCAAATGCTGGTGATTTTATCCTCATCGCATCTCAGCCCGGTGGCGCGCAACGCGCGCCTGGCGGCGCGAGATTTTATGGGGCGTTGTGATATCCACATCCTCGATTCCCAGACGATTTCGGTGGGCCTGGGCCTGCTGGTGGAGCGCGCGGGGGTCATGCTGCAAGAGGGACAGTTGCCCCTGGCTGAGGTGGTAAAGCAGGTGCGCGGCTTGATCCCGCGCATTTACGTGGTGATGATCACGCACACGACCGATTACCTGTACCGCAGCGGTAAGCTGAGTGCGACTCAGGCGATCCTGGGCGCCATGTTGAACGTTCATCCCTTCGTGGTGATTGAGGATGGCGAGCTGGTGCCGCAGGAAAAGAGCCGCTCGGCTGAAAAGGCCGTGGATCGCCTGGCGGAGTTCGCCGCGGAGTTTTCGCGCGTGCAGACGATGACGATTTTCCAGAGCGGGTCGGAGCATAAACCGACCGATGAGGCGCTTGCCCTGCGCGCTCAACTGGAGCTGCTGATGCCGGGGCGCCAGTTCCCCATTATTACCTACGATCCCATTCTGGCGGCGCGCCTGGGGCCGGATGTGCTGGGCCTGATCGTTTTCGAGGGGGGACGCTGAGCGTGCAGACGGTAAGGATTGTGACGGATAGCATCGCTGACCTGCCGCCGTCTCTGGTCCAGGAGCTATCCATCGCGGTGGTGCCCATCTACTTTGCGTTCGATCAGTGGGCCGGGCCGGATGATGGCCGTTTTGACCGCACAACCCTTTACCGGGCCATGCGCACCAGCTCTTCTGTCCCAACGACGGCGGCGCCTTCTCCCGGCGAGTTTCTGGCCGCGTATCAGCGCCTGGCCGACGAGGGCGCACAGGACATTATCGGCCTGTTTCTGGCCGGGCCTTTGAGCAGCATCGCGCACAATGCCCGCCTGGCCGCCCAGCAGGTCAAAGGGGCGCGCGTGCACGTTCTGGAATCGGGACAGGTCTCACTGGGGATCGGCTTCCAGGTGCTGGCTGCGGCGCGCGCGGCGGCCCAGGGGGCCAGCGCTGAGGACATCATCCGCCTGGTGCAGGCGATGCAGGCGCGGATTTACGTCGCCGGCTTCCTGGAGTCCATCATGTTCCTGCAGCGCGGCGGACGGGTGAGCTGGGCGCTGGCCTGGATGGGTGATCTGTTGCAGATCAAGCCACTCGTGTACTATCACCAGGGCGAGGCGACATTGTTGGGCAAGGTGCGCACCTATCGCCGAGCCCTTTCCGCGCTGGTGGAGTGGGTGCAAACCCTGGGGCCGCTGGAGCAACTGGCCTTCCTGCACACGGATGTGGCGCCGGACGTGCTCCAGGCCTTGACCGAGGCCCTGGCGCCGCAGTTGACGCAGGCCCAACCGTGGGTGGTGGAGGTATCCCCCGTCTTCGGGGCGCATGTAGGGCCGGGCGCAGTCGGCGTGGCTCTGGTCAAAAAGGGCATCTGAGGTGCCGGTGGTACTGGGGTGGGGTGAGATTATCATTGCGAGGATAATGGCGTTCGGGTATGAAACCTGTTGAAACTTTACAGAAGATGTTGCACCTGGAGGAGTCGGAATACGCCTTTCAGGATCGCGCGGTAGCGGGTGGTCTGGCGCGTTATGCGGATACCTGGATGAAGCAGGCCACGCAGCTCTACGGGGAGGCAGCGCAGGCCTGGATCGCGGAAATCGGCTCGCGCATGCGTGCCTACAGTGCCGCTCCATCCCTGGAGGCGCGGCGTGAGGTGTTCCAGGGGCTGAAGCAGCGCTTGAGCGAGGGGCCTGGGGGAGAACCCCAGCCGGCGGTCGCGGCGGCGAAACCTGCGCCCACCACGCCCCCCTCTGCCGCGGCGGCGCCTGGGGCGGCTGGACCTGCTCCCGCGGCCAGTTGGCGCGGCCTCGATGCGCCGCTGGCTACCCTGCGCGGGGTGGGACAGGCCCGCGCCGCCTTGCTCGAAAAGCTCGGCCTGCATACCATTGGGGATTTGCTCTTCAACTATCCGCGTCGCTATGAGGACTACGCCGGCCTGAAGACGATCCAGCAACTGACCTTCGGGGAGCTGGTCACCGTCATCGGCAAGGTCTGGGATGCCGGCCTGAACGAGACGCGCAGCGGGCGCAAGCTCTTTAAGGTCCTGCTGAGCGATAACACCGGCGTGCTGGAGCTGAGCTGGTTCAACCAGCCCTACCTTGCGGAGCGCATTAAGCCGGGCATGATGTTGAAAGTCACCGGCAAAGTGGGGCAATTTTTGGGACGCCCGACCATGAATGCGCCGGAGTGGGAAGTCGTCGAGCGGGAGGAGCTGAAGTCAAGCGGCCTGCTTCCCGTCTACCCGCTCACGGAGGGGCTGACGCAAAAGGTGATGCGCTCGATCATGGAGCAGGCTTTGAACGTGTGGGCCGCGCGCGTGCCGGAGACGCTGCTCCCTTCCTTGCGGGAGCGCTATCAGCTTTGGCCATTGAGCCAGGCGCTGCGCAAGGTCCACTTCCCCGAAGATTACGGGCAGTTGCAGGCAGCGCGGCGGCGTTTGGGGTTTGAAGAAGCGCTCATCCTGCAGATTGGGCTGCTTCGTCAGCGGCGGGCCTGGAAGGCCCAGGCGGGACAGAGCATCCGCTTTGAGACGGAACAGGTGGATGCGCTGCTGGCGGCGCTCCCCTACACCCTGACCGCGGCGCAACGGCGCTCCCTGCAGGAGATGCTGGATGACCTGGCTTCGGGGCAGCCGATGAATCGCCTGCTGCAGGGCGATGTCGGTTCCGGCAAGACGGTGGTGGCCGCCCTGTTGCTGGCGCTGCTGGCCGGGGCCGGTTACCAGGGGGCGCTGATGGTGCCGACCGAAATCCTGGCCGAACAGCACTACGCGACCCTTGCGCGCCTGTTTGCGCAATTCCCGCAAGCGCCTACTTTGGCCCTGCTCACCGGCAGCACGCCCGATAACGAGCGCGAGACGATTTACGCCGGCCTGGCGGATGGCAGCATCAGCGTGGTGGTGGGCACGCACGCGCTGATCCAGGAGCGGGTCGCCTTTGCGCGGCTGGCGCTGGTCATCATTGACGAACAACACCGCTTTGGGGTGGAACAACGGGCGGCGTTGCGCGCCAAGGGCGCCAATCCCCATGTGCTGGTGATGACGGCAACCCCTATCCCCCGTTCCCTGGAGCTGACCATCTGGGGCCATGTGGATGTGTCGGTGCTGGATGAGCTCCCACCGGGCCGTCAGCCGGTGGAGACGCGCGTCTTGTTGCCCCACGAGCGCGAGCGCGCCTATGCGTTTATCAAGAGCCAGGTCGAAAAAGGACGCCAGGCTTTCATCGTCTACCCTCTGGTTGAGGAGTCGGAAAAGATTGACGCGCGTGCAGCCGTGGAGGAGTTCGAGCGCTTGCGGCGCGAGATTTTCCCCAGGTTGCGCCTGGGCCTGCTGCATGGGCAGATGCGCTCCGATGAGAAAGAGGCGGTGATGGCCCAGATGAAGCGCGGTGAGCTGGATATCCTGGTGGCGACAACCGTGATCGAGGTGGGGATTGACATGCGCAACGCGACCGTGATGCTGGTGGACGGCGCGGAACGCTTCGGCCTGGCGCAGTTGCATCAGTTGCGCGGGCGGGTTGGACGTGGCGCCGAACGCTCGTACTGCCTGCTGCTTTCGGAGGATCCCTCGGAGCAGGCGCGCGAGCGCCTGAGCGCCCTGGAGCAGACGACGGATGGGTTCGTGCTGGCCCAGAAGGATCTGGAGATGCGCGGCCCTGGCGAGTTCCTGGGAACCCGTCAGAGCGGGTGGCCCGACCTGCCGATTTTAATGGTGCTGGGAGACACGCGCGTGCTGCATGAGGCGCGCGAAGCGGCGCTGGCCCTCATGGAGGAAGATCCGGACTTGCAGAAGCCTGAATATCAGGCCCTGGCGCAGCGCGTGGCGCGCTTCTGGCAGGGGCTTGAAAACGTCAAGGAGTTGAGTTGAGCCCAATTGCGCTTTATCCCGGTACGTTTGACCCCATTCACCTGGGGCATGTGGATATTGCCACGCGCGCGGCCGAGTTGTTCGAGCGCCTGATTGTGGGGGTGTACGATCGCCCCAACAAGAAGGTGCTGTTCAGCACGGAGGAACGGGTGGCGCTGGCCCAGGAGGCCCTGGCACACTTGCCCAATGTCGAAGTGTACCCCTACCAGGGCCTGACGGTGGCTTTTGCCCAGCGCATGGGGGTGAAGGTTCTGATCCGTGGCCTGCGGGTGATTTCGGATTTCGAGCTGGAGTATCAGCTCGCCCTGACCAATCAACAGTTGGCGCCGGGCCTGGAGTCCGTCTGCTTGATGACCCGGCAGGAACATGCGTTTTTAAGTTCCAGCATCGTGAAGGAAATCTTCCTGTTGGGGCAGAGCGTGGAGGGGATGGTGCCATCACATGTCCGGGTGGCCCTGGAGCGCAAGCGTCTGGCGATGGACAATCCGCCGGATGTGCCAGTGGTTTCTCTCAGGGACTGAGCGTTTAAGGAGGCAGTCATGGATGTAGAGTTTCTTATTCGGCGCCTGGAACGGTATATTTTCGAGGAAAGCCCGCGCATTCCGCTTTCCAACAATCGCGCGGTGAATGAGGAGGACATCCGCAAGCAATTGGAGCTGATCCTGGAGTCCCTGCCCAAGGACCTGGCCATGGCGCGCGAGGTGATGCAGGAGCGCACCGTGCTCATCGAGCGGGCTAAAGCTGAGGCCGCGCGCATCATTGCCGAGGCGCAGGCGGAAGCGCAGCGCCTGGTTGATGCCCATCGCATCACGCAGGAGGCACGCGAGGAAGCGGCGCGCATCCGCCAGGCCGCGGAGAAAGAGGCCGAGCAGTTGCGTTGCGATGCGGATGAGTACGTTTTCAACGCCCTCAGCCAGTTGCAGGAGGAGCTGTTGCGCATGCAGCGGATCGTGGATAACGGCCTGCAAAAGCTCCAGGCCGATCGGGAACCGCCGCTGCCGCCCGTTACCAGGGGTTGACAGAAGTGTTCTTTTTCGTATAATGCGGAAGCTTCGCTTTGGGCGAAGCTAAAAAATCATGTTTTGAGGAAGTGAGGGAAGAAAAATGGGTGCTCTGCCAAAGCGTAAACTGTCTTCAGGGCGTCGGGATCGCCGGCGCGCGCAGGCGTTCAAGATGCGGCTGTATCAGGTCATTGCCTGCCCGTCCTGCAAGCAGCCGGTTTTGCCCTATCGTGTGTGTCCTCATTGCGGGAAATATCGCGGCGAGCAGGTTCTGAAGGTCGAAGACTAACCCTGGAGTAGCGCCATGACTTACGCGCTACTGTTTCCGGGACAGGGCTCGCAGTACGTGGGAATGGGGCAGAGGCTTTACGAAGCCTCGCCATCGGCGCGCGCGATTTACGAGCAGGCTGACGCGCTGCTGGATGAGCCGGTCACGAGCCTGTGCTTCAACGGGCCGGCGGAGAAGCTCAATCAAACGCGCTACACGCAGCCCGCGTTGTTCACCACGTGTGTGGCGATGTGGGCCGCTTATCGCGAGCAGGGCGCTGCTCAGCCTGCTTGCGTGGCCGGCCACAGCCTGGGCGAGTACAGCGCCCTGGTTGCGGCTGAGGTCCTTTCATTCCCAGAGGCCCTGCGCGTCGTTGTGGAGCGTGGGCGCCTGATGGATGAGGCGGGGACCGAGTCGCCGGGCATGATGGTGGCCCTGGTTAATGCGAGTCTGGAGCAGGCCGAGGCGCTCTGTGCCGCGGTGCGCGAGAGCACCGGCGAGGTGCTGGTCGTCGCCAACGACAACTGCCCCGGTCAGGTGGTTATTTCGGGGACGAAAACCGCGGCGGAAGCGGCTCTGGCGCGCGCCGCGGAGTTTGGCGTTCGGCGCGGTATCCCTCTGAAGGTGAGCATCGCCGGCCATAGCCCCCTGATGCGATCGGCGCAGGAGCAATTGGCCGGCATCCTTGAGCAGGTCACGTTCAGGGCGCCGCGCGTGCCCCTGGTGTTTAATGCCACCGCGAGCGCGGTTGAGGATCCCGAAAAAATCCGCGCCCTGGTCCTGCAGCAATTGACGCACCCGGTATGGTGGCGCGACAGCCTGCTGTGGATGGCCGGTCAGGGCATCACGCGCTTTGTGGAGTGTGGCCCTAAGGATGTGTTGACCGGTCTGGTGAAGCGTACGTTGCCGGAGGCCGAGGCGCTGACGCTTGATGCCGTAGCGTGAGGTGAGGAATGGGAACACTTCAAGGGAAGGTGGCGCTGGTCACAGGAAGCTCGCGGGGCATTGGCCGCGCGATTGCGCTGCGTCTGGCGCGGGATGGTGCGGATGTCATTATCAATTATGTTGCCCGCCCGGATGACCTGGCCGGCGCCGAGCGTAACGCTCAGGATGCGGCGGCGGTGGTGGCCGAGATCGAGGCCATGGGGCGGCGTGCCATAGCCGTCCAGGCGGATGTGAGCAAGGCGGATGAGGCCGCGGCCCTGGTCAAGACCGGCGTCGAAGCCCTGGGCGGCCTGAACATTCTCGTCAACAATGCCGGTGTGACGCGCGACACGCTGTTGATGCGCATGAGCGAGGCCGATTGGGATGTGGTGATGCAGGTCAACCTCAAAGGCCCGTTCAATGTGTGCAAGGCGGCGTTGCGCTATTTGCTCAAACAGTCTCACGCGCGCATCATCAACATTGCCTCGGTGTCCGGCCTGATGGGGCAGGTGGGCCAGGCGAATTACGCCGCTTCCAAGGCCGGCCTGATCGGCTTCACGCGCAGCCTGGCGCGCGAGCTGGGGCCGCGCGGCGTGACGGTGAACGCGATTGCGCCGGGCTACGTGCCGACGGATCTGACCGCATCCCTGGCCGATGAGTGGAAACAGACGATTTTGCAACTGACGCCGCTGGGCCGCTTTGGGACAGTGGATGATATTGCCGCGGCGGTGGCCTTCCTGGCCTCCGAGGAGGCTGGTTTTATTACGGGGGTTGTGCTGCCGGTTGACGGCGGCCTGAGCATGTAAGGAGGGCGATATGGCCTATGCGGATATTCCCGGACGGGTGACGGTTGAACCTCATGTGATCGAGGTGGTAGCGCGACGCGCGGCCTTGCAGGTGCCGGGCGTGGTCGCTCTGGCCGAGACGGATGTAGATCGTTTGCTCAAAACGGGCCGCGCGGTGGAGGTCATCCAGGAAGAGGGCCGGGTGACGGTCAATTTGCGCATTATCGCCCGTTCAGGCGATAGTTTGTTGAAGCTGGGGCGCGCGGTTCAACACGAGGTGCTGCGCACCATCGAGGAGTTGATGGGCCTGCGCGCGAATATGATTAATGTGTACATCGAGGATGTGGTTCCGGAAACGGCACCCTTGACCGAGTCCCCGGTCGCTTGAGGATGGTATGACGCAGGACACGTTAAAAGGGACGCGCCGTCAGGCGCGCGCGATGGCGCTACAGGTACTTTACGAAGTTGACCTGGTGAAGCATCAGCCGGGTGAGGTACTGGAGCAGTGCTTTGAGCTCAACGGCGAGGTGCCGGACGAGGCACGCGATTACTGCCAGCGCCTGGTGCATGGGGTTTTGAGCTGTCTCCCTGTGCTTGACGAGTATATCCAGCGGTGCGCGCCGGAGTGGCCCCTGGATCAGGTGGCGACGGTGGATCGCAACCTGTTGCGCATGGCTGCGTACGAATTCACCCTGGGGCATGTGCCGATCAAGGTGGCGATTAACGAGGCGGTGGAGCTGGCCAAGGAGTACGGTTCGGATAGCTCCTCGCGCTTTGTGAACGGCGCTTTGGGCACCCTAGTGACGATGCGCACCAACTTGCAATCCGCGCTGGAGGCGCATCTGGGTCTGCCGCAGGGATCCACAACCGCGCGGCGGGGCGCTTTCCAAAAGCGAGAAGAGAACAAGAAAGCTTAGAGCGGTCGGCTTGCCGACCGCTTTTTTGTGCCCTGGCAGAGGCGCTAATTTTGGGGTATTCACACCAAGCCACAAAGGCACCAAGATTTTTTGTAACTGCCTACTCATAGCGATTGAAATCGCCTCTGATGGGCTTATAGCCTGGCGTCCCTGACCCCCCTGTAGTCCCCCCTTGTCA